>Ga0335071_10000061_pt1 | contig 123023 bp, 123 predicted proteins | sample Lox_Sample_15_FD_206724 | JGI IMG/M metagenome (GOLD analysis project Ga0335071, IMG submission 206724) | Soil microbial communities from Loxahatchee National Wildlife Refuge, Florida, United States - Lox_Sample_1.5 | ecosystem: Environmental > Terrestrial > Soil > Wetlands | place: USA... | reverse complement strand
CCTCCGTGCCGCCGTGGTCGTTCACAGGCGGCGGGCGAGCCAGTATAGCGCCTCGGCGGCCCCTTCGCCGTAAGGCTTTTGAGCCACGTAGTCGGCGGCTTCTCTTATTTCGGGCGTGGCATTGCCTACGGCGAGGCCCATGCCGGCTGCGTTGAACATGTGGATGTCGTTCGCCGAATCCCCCATTGCCGCGAACTCATCGGGCTTCAGGCCCATCATGCGCGAGACCTCGACGAGGCCGGTCCCCTTGTTCACGCTCTTATGCTTTAAGTGCAGGGCGAACCGCGTATCGATGATCTCCAGCTCCGGGAACGCTTTATCCAGTATCTCCCGGGCTTTATCCACGTCGACGGTGCGCCTGAAAGCCAGCTCTGAGAGACGGTATCGCGCGTCAAGCTGCTCCATGCCGGGAAAATGCTGCTGGAGGACGGTCGCGGCCTGGCGGCACTGCTCGATGTCCGCGAGTATGACGGGCTTAGAATCGTAGCCCACCTGGATGACCCCCCCGGTCTCGCCTATCATTGCCTCGCTGGCGCCGATGAGCTTGCTGGCCGCACGCATAAAACAGATGACGTTGCCCGAGGACAGGACGACGGGGATCGGGAGCGAGCGGATGGCGGCGATGGCGTCGGTGCTGATGTGCCGCTGCATGTCGGTGAGGGTGCCGTCGATGTCGGCCACGACAGCCTTTATGCGAGTAATAGAAAGCCTCCGGTGATTATCCGTCATGAAGACAGATATACGTGATGGTCAGGGGTGTTTGAGCATCAGGGATGCTTAAGTACGAGCGCAGGGAACTCAGAGTCCGCCACGATAGACAGAGCCATACCCATCTCCGCCCCCGCATCGAGCATGATGATGGAGGCGTCGGTCTTCTCTGCGGCCGCGACGATCTCTTTCCTCGGGGTGCCCTCTGCCATGATGACGCCCCCCTTTAGCCCTATGCCATTCAAGCTATCGGCCAGTGAGATCGGGTCCACATTATCCGAAAAGCACAGGAAGGTCACGCTGCCGATGCTAGCCTCTTCCGTCAGGGAGCGCAGCGCCTCTAGCTTGGCCGCGGGGTCGCCCGTCACCGGGCAGAGCACGCGGCGGAACAGGTTCGTACAGTATGCCTCCATGGCCATTTTTGACTGGTCCACTGCCTTCGAGGAAAGCAGGGTCATGACCAGCAGGTCGCGGCGGCAGTTGCGGATGAGCTCCATGGTGGCGCTGCCCGCCGGCCCTCCGGGCTTGTGGTAGTTGACCACGATGAGCGAGGCGTCGAGCTTTTCCGCGATGCTGCAGATCTCCCTCCCGGCGACGCCGGGCAGGAGGTGCACGTCCGTGGAGATGCCCCTATTCCGCTCGATGTTTAATTCTTCGTCAAGGAAGTCCCGGGCCTCATGCATCCGGGGCTCGAACAGGGCAGGATCGATATGGTTCTGCTCATCGATGACATGCAGTAAGTGGATCTTTTTAGTCTTCCCGATGATACCGACGCAGGGGAGCATGAAGGGCGATTCTGAGAAGTCGGTCGCGTAAAGGATATTCTCGAACATCTATAACTATGTTGGATTACGAAAATAAAATAGTGCCGAATATAGATGTGCGCCTATGCCCCGCCATTGCCTGCCCTGGCCGGGCGGAGGACCCTGGTATAGTACCGTGTTATGCCCAATAGTATCCCTACGACCAAAGCCGTTAATATCGACGGATTGAGCGACTCGTGGAGTAGAAAGTATGAGGCCAGAAAAATGCCCAGGAAAACTCCGGCTGATTCCAGCAGGATCCCGTATTCCGATTTCAGGCGCCGGTTCCCTTTTCCACATTTGGGGCATGCGAGGATGTACTGGAACCGGTCGGCCTTTGCCGTACGCGTATCGTACTCTAAGACGTGGCGGCAATGAGAGCAATAGACCGGCTTCTCTACCATATGATCACTTTTGAGCTGCTTTTTCCCGCTCTACGAGGCCCTCGATCGCTCCGCGAATATCCCGGACGTTATCAAGCACCGTGATGCTCTGCATCTTTCTTATTTTATTGACGTTCTCCACGTCGACGTCTCTTATATAGAGCTTCATCTTCTTGCCGCCGGGCAGGATGGTCTCGAGCTCGCCGGGCTTATTGTCGGGCGGGTAAAGAGAGATGGGTACGCGGGCCTTCGCGGCCTGGGCCACGGCGTTCGACAGGAGCGTGTCGCCGATGCCGTAGGCGATCTTGGCCGCCGTGTTCGCTGTGACGGGCGCCACAAGGAACATGTCGTAGTGGCCGGTCTGGAGCTTGCCCACCAGGAACGGGGAGTTCGAGTCCACCTCGACCCGGAGGTCGTAGAACTCGTCCTCCAGCATGCCCCACAGCTTGTACCATTTTAATACCAATCTGGCGCTCTTCGACGTATAGATATCCACGGTCAGATTATGCTTCTTCTTCAACTCAACCATGAGCACGGCGATCTCCTCGATCTTGTCGCCGCAGCCGGTGATGCCCCAGGCGATGCGTACCATCATGCCACCTTCCTTGTCCTTGCCATCATATCGTAAAACCGCTTCAGCGTCTTCCGCAGCGTGCGGAGCCCGTCCTCGTCGGCGGCCACGCCATCGCTCCCCTTATCGTGAGACCAGAGTGACGCCCCGAGGTTCGCCCCGAACGAGCCGCCGCCCGCCGGGATCATCTCGTTGAGGATGTAAAAATTATTTATCGTGGTAAGGGCGAGCTCCTGGCCTCCGCTGCGGTCGCCGCCTACGGCAAGCCCCATGCCGACCTTGCCTTTCAATATCAGAGGGTCTTTAGCCAGTATGGCCCGGCACCTGTCCATCATCGTCTTCGTCTGGCCGGACAGGGTGCCCTGGTAGCACGGCGTACCCATGATGATGCCGTCGGCCCAGATCATGCCATCATAGAATTCGAGGAGAGCGTCCTTGTGCACGCAGCCCTTTTTATTTTTTATGCAGTAGTCACAGTGAATGCAGAACTTGATATCCTTGCCTCTCGCGGAAAAGTACCGTGTCTCACAGCCATTATCCTTCAGGTAGTTTAAGCCGTAGTTGACCGCGTAGTCCGTGCCGCCCTGGCGGGGGCTTCCGCTGATGCCGAAGACCTTCATGGCGCTCCTTAATTGCAACTCGATAAAAAGTAGTTGGGCGGACGACCACAATAATTTTCTGGTCGATAGTCAGCGGCGCTTGGTCTTGATGTTGCCGTAGGTGCGGACCTGGTTCTGGACGCCCAGGACCCACTGCATCATGGCCCTCTCGCCCTTCGAGGACACTTTGCCCGATTCGAGGGACTTCCCGAACGCCTCCATGGCGTCCTGCACCTTCAGGAATTTTTTATGGGCGATGCACTCCTCCACGAAGAGCGGGTAGGCCTCGTCGGATAGGCCATAGAGCTCCTTGATCGGCTTCAGCTTCTCCATGATCTCGGCCTTTACTGCCTCGCGGTTTCCGTTCGACAGCCCCCGGATGAGGTATGAAAATACGGTCGCCGCGGTCTCTTCCTGCTCGAGCTTGTCCATGCTACTCTCCCATGGTCGTATTGCGATAAAAATTTTATGTTATATGCTGTGTTGAATTACTCCCGTATTTTAAGCTTTTTAAGAGCACGGAGGACACTCCGAGACTTAAAAGTGCACATTCAACACAGCAAAATTAAATAAAATTGGGGAGGGACCTTAGTCCCTCAGTCCCTCGGTAGTCACGCTGAAGATGGCCTCGCCTTCCGGCAGGTTCGGTGAGTCCACGAGCCTGGCGATCCTCTTTTCGCCCTTCGACTTGCGTAGGTAGAGACGGAACGTGGCCGTGTGGCCCACGATGTGGCCGCCGATGGGCCGCGTCGGATCCCCAAAAAACGCGTCGGGCTTCGCCTGCACCTGGTTGGTGACCACGATGGCGGCGTTGTTGATGTCGCCGAACCGCATCAGGTCGTGCATGTGCTTGTTCAGCTTCTGCTGCCGGTCGGCCAGCGTGCCCCTGCCCACGTACTCGCTCCGGAAGTGGGCCGTCAGCGAGTCCACGATGATGAGCTTGACGGGCCGGTCCGAGTCCCTCATCTTTTCGGCAAGCTCGGAGGCGCTCTCCACGAGCAGTATCTGGTGGTTCGAGTTATAGGCGCGAGCCACGTGGATATTCTTCAGGAACTCCTCGGGGTCCAGGTCTTCGCCTCCCTTGAGCCCTTTAACCATCTGGGCGATACGCTCGGGCCTGAACGTGTTCTCGGTGTCGATCATTATGACGGAGCCGCCTAAGCCTCCCTCTTCAGGGGGGAGCTGCACGTTGACCGCGAGCTGGTGCGCCACCTGGGTCTTGCCCGACCCGAACTCGCCGTAGAACTCCGTGATCGACTGCGTCTCGACGCCCCCGCCCAGGAGCTCGTCCAGAGCGTTGGACCCGCTCTTGAGCTTGCCCACCTGCTTGCGGCGCTCGAAGACCGTGTCCCCGGTCTCAAATCCTCCGATGTTGGAGCATTTCTTCGCGGCCGCGACGATCTTGGAGGCGGTGTTCTCCCCCACCTCCGCTGCAGCGGCTAACTCGCTCGGCGATGCGACAGCTATCGCCTCTATGGATGTATATCCTGCCTCTTTGAGCTTGTCGGCGGTAGCAGGCCCCACGCCAGGTAGATCTTCGATGGTCATTCTTTCTGCCATTTTGTAAACCTCTCAGGCTACTTTTATAATTACTTTAATTACTATTCGGGTGTATATAGAACGTTATCGCATGCGGGCTGAAAGTAATATTAAGAAGATGTGCCGCGCTATGCTATGTATACTTTCCTTATGTTAAAAAACTGGGCAACGTTGTCTTTTTCATATGGTTGCATCGGTTTGATAAATCCCTCTAAAAAAAATAAGTTGCTTTTAGATTATTTCAGCCACGATGTTACTCAAAGCTTGCCTGAAGCGACACGAAGGCATTATTAAATATAATTTAAAATAAGTTGGTGCGGCTTGGTGTAAACTTGGTGCCGCCTGGTGATTAAATAAAAATTCCGTGCGGCCTGGTGTAAACTTGGTGCCGCTTGTAAGCAGATGGTTTCAACCACACCAGGTTTACACCAGGCGGCATGGAGCTTACACCAGGCCGCACCAACGATTTTTAATTAGTCTTAGAGAACTTAGAGCCAGCTTAGAGCCACTTAGAGGCTGAAAAAGTCTTCGAGCCGCTTATCAGGCTTAGAGCGGCTTTATTCCGTGCGCAGCGCTTCGATGGGGTCGAGCCTCGCCGCCTGGTTGGCGGGATAGACTCCCGCGATGGTCGTCGTGACGAACCCGAAGCACAGGCCGATGAGCACGTTGTTGAGGGCGATGGGCATGGGCATGCCCGCCCCGACGCCGATGACGTAGGAGATGATGGCGGCGAGGCCGAGGCCTATGAGGCCGCTCACGATGCCGAGCATCGAGGACTCGGCTAAAAATAGTAGGCGGACGTTGCCCGTCGTGGCGCCAACGGCCTTCATGAGGCCGATCTCCTTCGTCCTTTCCTTCACGGTAAGCATCATGACGTTGAGGATGCCTATGCCGCCGACGACTAAAGAGATCGCCGCGATGCCGCCCAGGATATACTTGATGTAGTCGAAGATGGAGTTGATCGCGTCCGAGAAGGATTTGATCGTCACCACGGAAAAGCCCTCGTTGCGGTGGAGACGGTTCAGGGACTCCTCCACGTTGTCCGCCGTCGCCTGGGCCTCCGACGAGGAGGAGGCCCGCACGTAGATCATGCTGTAGCTGTCCGCATTGGAAATGGCCCTTGCGCCTTCCATGGTCATGTAGATGTTCGTGTTCGGGTCTCCGGAGATGATGGAGCCGTTGCTCTCCTCCAGGATACCGACGACCGTGTAGACGTGCGATCGGCCATCCATGGGGTTCGTGATGGTGATGGGGGTGCCCGTCTTGAGGAGCTTGGGGAAGGTGCCGTTGGCCACCTTGCTCCCGATGACGACCGAGTAGATGTCGGTCTGCGAGAGGAAGCGGCCCTTGTCGATCTGTCCGGCCAGCCGGGTCTCGCTGGCAGGTCGGACGCCCTGGATCGACAGGCTCCGGTTCTCGCCGCTGTACGTGATGGTGCCGGTGCCGCTGACGCGGGGGGTGACCTCGACCACGCCGGAGGTGCCCATCAACAGGCTCACGTCGCGGTCGGTGAACTTGGCCGGGGGCTTCTCCTGGGACTGCGATACTGTATAGCTGATGCCCATTCCGCCCTGGTTATGGAGCGTGGCGGGAATGACCATCATCTGGTCCAGGTCCAGGTCGCCGAACTGCTTGCTGACGCCGGAGTAGAGGCCGTCTCCCAGGGTAAGCATCACCACGATTGCCATCACGCCGATGATGATGCCCAGCGAGGACATCATGGTCTTGAACTTGTTATTGGCGAAGTCCGAGAGAGCGTATTCGACGACGTCAGTGAGCCTCATGGTCATTCCGTCCTGAGGGCCTCGATGGGGTCGAGCCTCGCCGCCTGGTTAGCGGGGTACACGCCGAACACGACCGTCACGACCAGCCCGAAGAGGATGCCGGCGACGGCGTTCACCGCAGAGACGGGCATTGGGAGCTTCGCGTAGTAGCCCACGACGGCCGCTATCAGGGCGGCCAGGAGCACGCCGCCGATGCCGCTGAAGAAGCCTAGAATGGCCGATTCGGCTATGAAGACCTTGCGCACGTCCATGGTGGTGGCGCCCACCGCCTTCATGAGGCCGATCTCCTTCGTCCTTTCCTTCACGGTGAGCGTCATCACGTTCATGATGCCTATCCCCCCGACGACCAGCGATATGGCGCCGATGCCCGCCAGCGTGTACTTGATCATGGCGAACACCTGGGTGATGAGGTCTGCGAACATCTTCTGGGTCAGGACCGAGAAGCCCTCGTTCCGGTGGATGCGGTTCAGTGAATCCTGGACGCTCGTCGCAACGGCGTCGGCGTCCTCGACCGAGTCGGCCCGGACGCCGATGTAGGAGTACGTGTCCTGGTCGGAGAGCGCCTTGAGGCCGGCCTTCGTCATGTAAATGACGCTGTTCGGGTCCCCGACGAGGATGGACGCGTTCCGCTCCTTCATCACGCCGACGACCACGTACTCCTGGGACCGGCCATTATAGGCGTTGGTGATGGTGATATACGAGCCCGTCCGTATTTCCCTGCCGAAGGTGCCGTTGGCAGCCTTGCTGCCCAGGACGACCGAATATTTGTCCGAAGGCGAGAGGTACCGGCCTTTATCCACCTGCCCGGAGTAGCGGCCGGAAAAATACTGGGGGGCGATGCCGCTCACGCTCATGGTCCGGTTCTCGCCCTTGTACGTGACGGTGGTGCCGCTCAGTGAGATCTCGGGGTAGACCTCGACGACGCCGGGTGTGCTCAGGACGAGGCTGACGTCCCGGTCCGTGAGCTTGGCAGGAGCCTTCTGGGATAGGGTGCCGGTCTGCATGTCGATGCCCATGGGGAGCACGACCAGCGTGTCCAGCTCCAGGCTCCCGAACTGCTTGCTGACGCCGGAGTAGAGGCCGTCTCCCAGGGTAAGCATGACCACGATTGCCATCACGCCGATGATGATGCCCAGCGAGGACATCATGGTCTTGAACTTGTTGCTCGTGTAGTCCGAGAATGCGTACTCCAGGACGTCCGGCAGTTTCAAGGGATGACCTCTAGCGCTTTGCCCGCTTGCCGCGCATGTACATGAAGATGCCCGCCAGCGCCAGGATGGCGACGACGACGACGAGGCCCAGGTATAGCAGCGAGTTATCTCCCGCGTTCGCCGGGGCGGCTGCGGCCGCCGAATGGTCCGAGTATATCGTTATTGGCGAGGTCTCGTGCCAGTTCTGGCCGTTCATGTAGACGACCTTGAACGAGGGGTTGCCCTTGAAAGAGGCGTTCTTCGCGGTGACGTCGAACTGGACGGTGTACAGCTCCCCCGCGCCGATGCTGCCCACGACGTACTCCTGCTGGGGCTTGAACGTGAAGTCGTCGCCCGAGGGCACGACGCTGACGCCAGTGACGCCGTTGGGCCGGAGGTTCGTGATATCGAGTACGACGCTCTTCTTCGCGGTGGAGAAGGACGCGGGCGCGTCGTTGATGACGGCCTTAAGCGAGATGCCGCTGACCTGCAGGCTTATCGGGTAGTTCAGGTAGATGCCGCTGTCGTCCGTGCGGATCTTCAGCGTCATGGGGTACATGCCGTCCGGGATATTATTGTCGACCTGGATGGTGAAGGTAAAGGGCATCGAGTTGCCCATGCCCAGCCTCCCCCCGTCCAGGAACTGCTGCGCAGAGGTGACGTGTATGGGCGCGTCCGCCACGAGCGAGACCTCTTTCAGGTACACCGCGCCGTCGGGCGTGTTAGTGCTGGTGGTCGTGGTCGTCTGCGTGTGACCGATGCTGACCTGCCCGGAAGTACCGGTCCCGTAATTGTAAGTATTGCTATCCGAAGTCGTCTCGCCGGCCAGGGTATTGATAGGGTTAGTGATCTTGATCGTGATCGTGCCGGTATCCCCGGGCATAAAGACCGAGGGAGAGACCGTGACATCGCCGACCGTAACGGACGGTTTGCCTGTGTCGGCGCCAGCCGGCACGGCGGCGATCAGGACGATGGCGAGCATCGCGATGACGCACGCCAGTTTAGTTGAAAGCTTCATACACATATCTCCAGATGAATGAACGTTAGCCTATTTCGTTTCCTCTCCTACGATCATGCCATCCCTGAGGCGGATGATGCGCTGGCTGAACCCGGCGACGTCGGGGTTGTGGGTGACCATGACGATGGTCCGGCCGTTCCGGTTTAATTCCACGAAGAGCTTCATGATCTCGTCGCCCGTCTTCGCGTCCAGGTTCCCGGTGGGCTCGTCGGCCAGCAGTATCGAGGGATCGTTGACCAGGGACCTGGCGATGGCGACGCGCTGCCTCTGGCCCCCGGAGAGCTCGTTGGGGCGGTGGGCCATGCGGTCGGCCAGGCCGACCTCCCCCAGGTATTTCTTCGCAACGCCGGCCCGGTACGATTTCGACTGCTCCTGGAAGATCATCGGCAGCTCCACGTTCTTAAGGGCGCTGAGCCTGGACACGAGGTTGAACGTCTGGAAAATGAAGCCGATCTCCTTGCCCCGGAGGTGGGACAGCTCCACGTCGTTGAGCCTGCCGCTGTCCTTGTTGTTTATGATGAGCCTGCCGCTGTCCGGCCGGTCCAGCAGGCCGATGAGGTTCATGAGCGTGCTCTTGCCGCTCCCCGAAGGGCCCATGATGCTGATGAACTCGCCTTTTTTGATGTCGAGATCAATGTCCTTGAGCACGAGCAGGTCTTCGCTGCCCATGTGGTAGCTTTTACGCACGCCCTTCATCGATACCACAGAATCCATTTTGCGACACAACTCCTGAGATAAAGCCGTTTACCCCACGATTTTTTCTTACCCTATGTCTTTCCTGAGAATTTATAGGTTATCTATATAGCACACGATGGTACCGGTTTTCGCCTCTCTTTATCATGGGAAACACGGCCCACGATAATGCCGTTTACCGTGCCATATGATATACTTCTATATACCTATTGCTAGTATGTACTAACCGTTAGTATATATAAGTTTTGAAAGAGAAAAAAATAATAAAGGGCTCTTATACGATTTATGGATATATGATTATCTTGTGACATAATTAGCCAATGATAACAAACGGTTAAACAATAAATACGGGCCTTAGTTGTGAAAAATAGTGCCATGTGCCGGTATAGGCATTACCTTCATGATATCATCCAATAGCTCTAACCATACCTTTTTACCGTCCGAAGTGAAATATCTGAAAGACATGATCATCCAGCACTTCTCCGCACCTTCCATCGACCCTGCCGCCTTCGTCGCAGAGACTGCGGTCGTGGCCGGCAACGTGCGCCTGGAGGCGGGGTCCAGCGTCTGGTACGGCGCCGTCCTTCGGGGCGACGAAGCCTCCATCACTGTTTCTAAGAACGCCAACATCCAGGATGGCGCCGTGGTGCACTCGGACCGGGGCGAGGACGTCCTCATCGGCGAGGGCGTCACCGTCGGCCACGGGGCGATCGTCCACGGCTGCACCATCGGCAAATACTCCATGGTCGGCATGGGCGCCATAATACTGAGTAAGGCTCAGGTCGGCGAGCATTGCATAATCGGCGCCGGCGCCGTAGTGAAGGAGGGGGACGTCATACCGGACGGCTCCATGGTGGTCGGAGTGCCAGGAAAAATTATAAAACAGCTGACGCCGGAGCAGATGAAGTACATGGAGGACAACTGCGAGGAGTACGTGAAGCTTGCCCGCCGCTATATGGAGGCCTCGAAGTGAGGGTGGCCATCGGCGGGACGTTCCAGCCCCTTCACGACGGCCATAAGGCGCTGCTCCGCAAGGCGTACGAGCTGAGCAGGAACGTGGACATCGGCGTCACCTCCGACGAGATGGCCCATAAGGGCCGGGTGCGGCCGGTGAAGTCGTATAAAGAACGCACCGAGGCGCTGAGCGACTGGATCCGTCAGGAGATCGGCGTGGAGCCGCGCATCTTCCGGATCGACGACCCATACGGGCCTACCTTGTTCGAGGACTACGACTACATCGTCGTCTCGGCAGAAACTTATCCCATGGCCCTGAAGATCAACCAAAAAAGAAAAGAGATGGGGAAAAAGCCCATCGAGATATACCGGGTCGAGTGCATCCTGGCGGAGGACGGCCGGCCGATATCCGCGACGAGGGTCGCCAGCGGGGAGATCGACGTGCACGGCAACCTGCTGCGGAGGCGGAAATGAAGATCGCGGTGGGCTCCCGGAACCCTGTGAAGGTGAAGGCCGTGGAGAACGTATTCTCGAGGCTGTACGGCATCGTGGACGTGGAGGGCGTGGCCGCCAGGTCCGGCGTCCCGGCGCAGCCTTTCGGCGAAGAGACGGTGGCCGGTGCCGTCAACCGGGCGAAGAACGCCTTCGCCCTGGAGAAGTTCGACTATGGCGTGGGCATCGAGGCGGGCCTGTTCGAGGTGGGGGACATGATGATCGACCTCCAGTACTGCGCCATCTACGACGGCTCGTGGGTGACGTTGGGCTGCGGCAGCGGGTTCCAGTACCCGTCTATTGTTTTAGATGAGGTGATTTCGGGCAAGGAGGTCGGGGACGTGATGAGCGCCGTGTCGGGCATCGAGAACCTGGGTGAAAAGGAGGGCGCCATAGGATTCCTTTCACGGGGCATGCTGACCCGCATGCGGCTGACGGAGCAGAGCGTGTTCATGGCGCTCATCCCGAGGCTGAACCCTCACCTGTACGGGCATTGATCCACATACCTATCTATTCTTTTATGCTGTGTTGAATTTCTCCCGTATTATAAGCTTTTTAAGGGCACGGAGGGCACTCCAAGACTTAAAAAGGCATATTCGACACAGCAATTCTTTTATAAAAAGTAAATTGGTGCGGCCTGGTGTAAACTAATCTTATAATATATTTAAGATGGCGAATATACAGTTAATCTTACCTGGTGGCCATTACGGATACGAACGGGCTTCCTTTGACGTAAAACCGCCAGGGCTTGTCTTTATATTCGCCGGCATAGTCCACGCCGACGCGCTTGCAGCTGACTATGTCGAATCCTTCGCCGTCGCCATCTTCCACGTAGAGCGGCCCCCTTTTACAGAGGTCGGCACCGTTGAGCGCCCGGTCGATGCCCAGTGCCATGCACAGCCTTCCCGGGCCCGAGGCCAGGTCCCCGATCTTCTTCGCCTTCTTCCTCAAAGCCCGCATGGCATCGAGGCCCTCCAGCGGCTCGCCTGCCCGGACGAGCACGGCCGCGGGATAGCCGTCCCGCTCCGTGACCGCGTTCAGGCAGTAGTACATGCCGTAGATAAAATACACGTATGCGTGGCCGGGCTCCCCGAACATGACCCGGTTACGGCCGGTCATGCCCCTGCTGGCATGGCAGGCCTTATCGTGGGGGCCGCAGTAGGCTTCGGTCTCCACGATCCGCACGGACATGCGGCCGGCCGGCGTCTCCCGGACCAGGACCTTGCCCAAAAGCTCTTTCGCGACCTCGAGGGTGTCGCGGCCATAAAAGTCTCGCGGAAGCACGGCGCTCATCAGCTCCAGCTTATGCCGGCCATGTGATAAATATCTTTAGAAAAGGGCGCCATCAGGGCATTTCATCGTAATTTTCGCAGGCATCGCCATTGCCCGTTGCCCTTCTTTTACAGTGAGTCGAATTCTTGCAGCGCTCGCACGACCTGGCGTCGTCCTGCGCGCCGGCCTGGCCGCCTAAAGCCGCCTTGATACCGTCGAGGAATCCCATATTGCTCCTTCGTCCCTTTATTCGGCCATTCGATAAATACCTTTAGTGAAGGGCGCAGGAAAACCGCAACATATATATCATTCAAGCCATACAAAGAATCTCGCGATACGGGACAATGGGGTAGCCTGGTCCATCCTCGTGCGTTTGGGACGCATGAACCCCGGTTCAAATCCGGGTTGTCCCACTTTCTTTTAGGGTTAATCGATAAGGCCAGAGATTATCACTTTTTACGCTTTATTAAAATAAAGAGAAAGCGCCCCTGTTGTCTGAGGCGCCCGCCAGGGCTCACCCCTGTGAAACGTCCCTCTGGCCGGATAACATGTCCGCCAGCAGAGGCATGTCGGCCGGCTTGATGCTGCCAGGCGCCGAATTGTCGACCCGGTTTCCCGCGTTGGCCCAGGCCTCGAATCCGCCTCGCAGCTCCATCACGTTCCTGAACCCCAGCTTCCTGAGCCTGTCGACGGCGTCCCCGGCCAGCCGGTCCGCGGGGTTGGGGGACGCTCGCGCCTGCCCGGGGCCATAGACCACGAAGTTCGCGTCCTTATCCATGGACTCGGGCTTGAGATTGGATATCTCGCCGTCGAATAGGTCACACGCCCCCGGTATGTGCCCCTTAAAATACGCGCTCAATTCCCTCACGTCCAGAATGAAGATGCCCTTGCCGGACTTCATGCGTTTTTTCAGGTCATCAACGCTAATGTCTTTTACCTGCTCGGTATACAAATCCATCACCCTAAATATATAATTATATTGTAATTATATAAATGTCTAGTCTTTTACGCATTTACTCCGCTTCCACGATGGCGTAACTGTATGGAAGAACGTTTACGGGGACGGTCATTTACTTCAGCAGTACACGTATTCTGCCACGTTCCCGAGCAGGCGCTGCAATTAATGGGTTGACGGCATTTTTCGTTTTTAGTTTTGCGGCGCTTTTTCCATGACGCGGCAATCGACCTTGCCCTGGCGACACTGGTACCAGAAGATGCAGTCGGCGCAGGAGCCGCCCTGAAGCCCGCTAAGCATCTGCCGCGCGTTCGGCGTTTCCATGGTTAAGAGATCGTCCCGCTCGATAAAGATGGCCGGCATCAGAAGGGACATTTGAAGCATGTCCAGGGCCGGCTTAAATGCACGGGGTTTAATGGACCTTGCCACCATGTCAGTGCCCTCCGGGGCTCCGCCAGAGCCCGCGCCCCTTAAGGGCCTCTGTGGCCACGAATACATTCCTGGACGGCATATCGTGATCCATGAAGGCGATGCCGGCAGGATGCTGGCGATGTACTCCCGCCCTTCCGATAAGCTTAAAACGCCTTAAGGTGCCCGACTTATCGTCTGAGATACCAATAGCTACCATACTGATGCCTTGTATTATAATGAATTGGTTAATATCCTTAATATATTATTAATCCGTGGAAAACACGAAATGCCCGCCTCCGACAGGCTTTTCCTGTAAAATCTCCAGGCAATCCCGAAAGGGAATAGCCTCTGACGGTTTTTTACTTTTAGACGTTACCGGCATTTTGCGCCGCTATCTCGATTTTATCGCAAGTGATCCCGGGTCCGATGTCAATCGAAGCACTCATCGTTATCATATCGTGGACAAATGCGTTCCAGGGTGTATAAAATGGCAGAAAAGAAGGAGAAGAAAGGCGAAATTACCGTCGAGGAGGCGGGCCACAAGGGAGGGGAGCGGACCGCCAAGACCCACGGCCGCGAGTTCTACCGGGAGATAGGCCGTAAGGGCGGAGAGGAGGTCAAGGAAGAGAAGGGGCCCGAATTCTACTCGCAGATCGGCCACAAGGGCGGCCAGAAGGTCAAAGAGCTCATAAAGAAGGGCGAAGAGTCCGAGAAAAAATAAAACGGGCATGTGCATGAAAACGGCGATCATATTGCTGGCGGTCATGCTGATCCTGGCGCCGGCCCCGGCCTGCGCGATGGCACATTGCGTCAGCACGGCAGTCGTCGGGGATTATAACCTGGGCTGCCCTGGATGTCCGGGGTGCCCGGACAACCCGGCCAGAGACCCGAACGAGCCTGCCTGCTTCTAGGTACAGCCGAACCCCCGCTCTACGGCGTCGACGATCAGCCTGATGCTCACGGGCTTCTTTAAGAATTCGAACGCTCCGGCAGCCATGGCCTCGTCCTTCACGCCTGCGTCGGCGCTCAGGAAGACGATCTTCGCTTCAGGGTCCACTTTCAATATTTTTTTTGCGACCTCGATGCCATTCATCAGCGGAAGGCGGTAGTCCATGATGAGGACGTGGGGCTTCGGCGTGCATTCGATGTACTTTTTTATCGCCTCAGGGCCGTCGTAGGCGACGAAGCAGATGACGATGCTCCTCCGGCTAAAGACCTTCAGATAGACCTTGACGAGTTCCCTCTCGTCCTCGACAATGGCCAGCCCCACGTTACATCTTTCACTACATTCTTTCATTTTTCCTCCTCCCTCACCGGCAGCGACACGACAAACCTGGCCCCCTTCGAAGAGTCGCCCGGCACGCGGTCCTCGACTCTGATATCTCCACCGATGCTCTCCGCCAGGCTCCGGGCGATGAACAGGCCCAGGCCCCGGCCGTGGGCCTTCGTTTCTCCCCTCTGGAAACGGTTAAATAGCCTGGCCTTAATCCCGTCGGGGATCCCCGGGCCGTTGTCGGCGACGGAAACATCATAGAATTTTTTGCCCGCTCTTTCAACGCCCTGGACGACGATGTCGACCGTCACGTCGCCCCCGGAGTGCTTGATCGCGTTGCCGACGAGGTTGCAGAACACCTCTTTCATGAGCGCCGGGCCCTCGATGATCAGGCCTTTTTTCGGCGCGTAGGTGATCGTCACCTTCTTATCTGCAGGATTCGGAGCGTCCCGGATACACTCTATTATCATGTCGTTGATGTCCTCCGGCTGGAACGCCTCCTGCCGCTCGTTGATCGCCTGGATCCTGCGGACGTTGTCGATGATGCCCGCGCTGCTCGATGCGGAGCCCAGGGCATCGGCGATGGACTCCTTCTGCTCCGCCGTCAGGTTCGGGTCCTCGCTTATGAGCTCCAGGTTACCGATCGTCACCTGGTTGAGGTTGTTGATGTCGTGGCCCATGATGTCCAGGTATAGCTCCGCACGGTTTTTCTCACCCACGAGCTTTTCCCGGTCTTCCGCGATGCGCGTGGCCATATTATCCATGCACACGGCCACCTGGCCGATCTCGTCCTTCCGCTTCATCGGGAGGTACTGGCGGTAATCACGGCTGTTGGTTATGGCCCTCGCCGCATTATACAGCCCCAGGATGGGGTCGGTGATGCTCTTGCTGAACGCGTATGCGAGCGCCAGCGATATGGCGGCCAGCGCAAGAGTAACGGCAGAGATCGCCCAGAGCGTGTTCGTCACCGGCTGATATGCGGCGGCGCTCGGCACGGCGACAACGACACCCCACCCTGTGCTATTAACGGGATAATAAGCGACAAGACGGTCATCCTTCTCGATGGGATTGTACTGCTCTGCAACGCCCTTTTTGCCCTCCATTACATCCCGTACGGCGGGGACCCGGCTAAAATCGGACATGCTGCTCATGAAGCCCGGATTGCTATGGACGATAATGTTCCCGGACCCGTTGACCAAATACACGTACGGGCCGTTTCTTGCCGCCGTTCCTATGACAGAATTCGTAAAGTTTTTCATATCGTAAATGCCCACGACCGTGCCTATGGTCGTATCATTCGGGCCTCGTATGGGCGCGCCGACGTAGATCGTCGATGAGCCATCGATATCGTTGCCTGTCGCGATGGCAATGGGACGGGACGTGTTGAGGACAGGGCCGACATATGGCCGATCTAAAAAGCTCCTCCCGATGATGTCGGGGTAGGTAAAATTTGTATAATTTGTATAAATCGTATCATATGACATTACCCTGCCGGAGCTGTCCGTGGTAAAGGCCGAATCGAAAGCAACGCTCTGTTCGGCTATATACCGGGTCGTCTCGTTTAAAAAGGACCAGTTTCTTTCTTCGACGGCCCTTATGACCAGAGGCCTGTCGGCGATACTCGTGAGATAGTTCTCGCTCAGGTTCACATAGCTGGCAGTAAGCTCCGATATGGTCTCCGCCTGGCCCATGTTATTATCCCAGATGCTATGCTTTAACACGTCCTGGAAGTATAACGCGCCGATGACCCCTGCGACTAGCAAGGGTATGATAATTAACGGAACAAATAAAAGGGCGACCTTCGACCGGATGGAATTATAACTCATTACGTTAATAAAATAAAATTAATCGCATATAGCTTTTACTTAACGAATAAATAAAAAAATAAGATATTCTTATGGTTAACTGAAGCTCCTGATGCGGCTTGTTTTGCCAGCCCGGCCTATTTTTTCTTCAGCCGTCTCATTAGTCCTTTTCTCAGGAACCGGAAGTATACGACGACTGCGGCTATTGCCAGTATGGCCAGCAGGGCCACGACCACTATCAGGGTAACGGGGATCTGCCCGGCCAGGCCGGCCGGCTCGGGCGTTACCGTCGAAGGCTCAGGCGTCGGGACATAGACCGTGGGAACGACGACCGTGGGCTTGGGCTGAGCGGTAGGCTCCGGCGTGGCCGTGGGCCCCTCGCTGCCCTGCGAGCCGGCGTATAAGACGATATTGCCCATGATGGTGCTCGTATGGTTCGCGTCGATGCCGAACGTGCTCGAGTAGCCCTCGCCGAGGTCGCTCTTGTTCACGTACAGCATGAACATGTTCATGCTTTGCTCGAGGGTCCCGGCGCTTCCGTCCGCCCCGGTATGCCGGTTGGAGCTGTATGTGGCGCCCAGGCCGCCGATGTTAAAATTGCCGCTCGAGTCCGTCGTCGTATTGGCGTATTCACGGCCCGGGGACTGGACATCGACGACCGCGACGTAGGCCCCTTCCACGCCCTGCGCCTGGTCGAGGGACGAGACCACTTTGCCGCTGACGGAGCCCTTGATGCCCCGGTCCAGGTAGACGGTATGCGGGTAGCTCGCCCCCCGCTCGGACGGCATAAAGGCCAATGCCGGCATCACGATGAAAATCCCCGCGATCAGGAAGATTAATAGTAACTTGATAACGCTTCTCGCCATATAAGCCACCGATCAATAACAACTCGAAATGAAAGCATATGAAGGTTATGTCATGATCGTGCAACTATTGCCTGAAAAAAGAATACGTTTTTAGCGCTAAACCTGGCTCACGTCGAGTATCTTCGTGCCCGTCGAGTCCAGGATGACGTCCCAGTAGATGCCCGCCTGGCCCACGCGCACCTTCCAGGCGTCCTCGCCGTTATACTGCGTCCCGGCGATGTCGCCGATGTCGCTCGCGTCGAGCGTATACGTGAGCGGGATGCCCATGTAGCCGCCCTTGTACGTGAGGTTAGAGCCGACGAGGGTAGCCTTGATCGCGTCAGTAGGGGGCGTGCCGTACTGCTTTTGCTTGAATATGCTGCCTCCGAACGTGTCGCCCGGGCCCGAGAACATGTCGCCGCTAAAGAGAGAGTTAGACGCCTTCGCCGGAGTCGTATCGTAGCTATAGTCCGAGAACGGGCTGCCGCCGAACATGCTGCCATATCCGAAGGGACTGCTATATCCAGAAGAGCTACCATACCCAAAAGAGCTGCCGAACGGCGAGCCGAACATGCTGCCATATCCGAAGGGACTGCTATATCCAGAAGAGCTACCATACCCAAAAGAGCTGCCGAACGGCGAGCCGAACATGCTATAAGGGCTGTTGAGACCGCCCGGCATGCCGAACGGGCTCGAATAGCCCGGGCCGGACCAGGAGTACGATGTGCTCCAGCCCGCCGCGGGGACGGCGAGCACGATGAGCCCTATGAATAATACCATAACCTTACCCAATGACACCTCTAAACACCTCATTGCTTATTATAAAAAAGTAATAATAAATACATTATGCGCTCTCTGCGCAACTTTTAAAATAAAATGAGCGGACAGGATTAAAAAACCCCAAATCCTATAAATATTAATGCGTAATGTAGTAGTATACTAAATTCAGGAGTTTATCTTCATGGCTGAGACGACACAGTTCGTAAAGGAGGTCAACGACGCCGGCTTCGACGAGGCTGTCAAGAGCAACCATGTCACCGTCGTCGACTGCTGGGCGCCCTGGTGCGGCCCGTGCAGGATCCTGGCGCCCACGATCGAGGCTCTCGCGAAGGATTACGGCGACAGGGTGAAGTTCTTTAAGCTGAACACGGACGAGAACCCGAAGGTGACCACCCAGTTCCGCATCCGTAGTATTCCAACTTTGTTCATATTCGTTGACGGTAAGCTGGCGGACACTATTATCGGAGCCGTTCCGCGCCAGTATATCGAGAGCAAGCTGAAGGCTCTGCTTCCCCAATAAATCATTTTATACTTTCACTTTGAGCTTTTCCTTTAGCTTGGCCCTGAGATATTTTTTATAGAACTCTTTCTTTTTCAGGGGCGAGCCGGCGGCCGTGCCCAGCGCCTCAAGCTCGGTCTTCATTCCCGATTTAACGAACCACGTGTTCTCGCCCTTCCAGTAGTCGTCCTGCATGTACGGCAGAGACAGGTTGTTCTGGGCCCGGGTGGTGTCGTTGGCGCTCAGCGGCTCCTGCACGCTCTTCCATACCTCCCTGAGCCAGGAGTCGACGTCGGCGGATTCGATGCCCAGGAAGGCGGCCTTCGAGGCATGGAGGCCGCTCAAGTGCGCCGCCGCGATGCTGCCGCTTAATACGGATTTGGCGATCATGCCCGACCAGGGCGACAGGTCCGTGAGGACGCCGATGGGGATGCCCTTCTCAGACAGGAGCTTGATCAGCGCCCGGCACCCTCTCGCCGGCTGGCCGCCCAGGTGGATGAGCCCTATGTTCAGCTCGTCGGCGACCTTTAATTTCTTCAGGTCCATGAAGACGCCCGTCTTCTCGATAGCGATTATGGCTTTAACCTTATGGGATTTTACCTCCCACTGCCCTGCCAGGCCGGTGATGCCCTGCTCCCTCTCCTTACAGCTGAACTCCTTGCCTTCCTCGTCGACGAGCGTTATGTCGCCGTATATGAGCCCCCTCGGATCGGCGATGATGTTTAAATTTTCCCTTTGCATGCGGATGATGCGCTCCAGCGTATCGATAAGCCGGTCGCTCTCGCCCTGGCCGTTCAGGTCCATCCACGGGTACTTCTGGAACTGGTTCTTCAGCATGTAGTAGCAGTCCCTCTTCGTGGACACGGAGTTGGCGGCCACCGTCTCGATGACGTGGTTCACCAGGAACTGCAATTTCGCTATCGTCGCCGCCTGGTCGATGTTGGCAGTGCTCATGGCGACAGTGTCCCCGGTGACGTTGTACCCTTCCACGTCATCGTACTCAACGGAGCTCCTGTCGACCTTCAGGGCCTTAAAAGTATACGGCAGCGCGTTCTCGACGCGGACCATCGAGCCCAGGCAGGAGGCCGACAGGATCATGATCGCCTGCTCCTGGTCACGCGTGAGCCTCCGATCCCGGAGAATATTCCGGGCCAGGGTCATGCCCGAATGCCCCTCTTCCTCGAGCCGGTCCAGCATTTTGATAAAGTCGGCCCGCTTCGCGGACGAGGCTATGTCGTACAGGCCCTCGAAATCATCGGCCATCGCCGCGGCCTCGATCTCGTCGTAGAGGCGCATGCGGACGGCCGTCTTGCCACCGGGCTTCCTCTGGGGCTTAGTATCTACTTTCTTTACGGCCAAAGTCAGGCGGCGACCGCCGCATCCTTCACCTCCGTGACCTTATTAGGGGCCGTCCTCCACACGTCCAGCCTGTACTGGCTGACCACTTCCCAGAGCGAGTCGTCAAAGCCGAACGCCTCGGCGTACTCCAGGTCGGCGACCTTCTTCCCGGCGAACCGGTTAAGCTCTCGCAGCAGCAGCGAGTGGATGACCGCCTTCTTCTTGCCCTTGATGAGGCTCTCCTCGGTCCGCCTGATCTGGCGGATATGCTTCGAGATCTTCCTCCCGCAGTCCTGTAGGGCTAGCCGTATTTCCTCGTAGTACTCGTCCACGGCCTTTATGGCCTCCTTGCTCTCGCTCGTGTAAGGGATGTTGACGCCCGCCACGTGGACGAACACATGGGACTTAGACTCCTGGGTGATCTCGTACCGGCTCAGCCCCGCCTCCCGGGCGGCCTTGAGGATGACGTCGCTCGACTCGGAGAAGAGCAGCGGCACCCGGTTGACGAACCGGTGGACGAACACGCCGGTCACGGGGTCGGGGGAGCCGCCGAAGTCCGCCTCGCAGTTGTAGGCGATGATGACCTCGACCAGGAACGGCTGGCCGCGCATGGCGGACGGCTTACGGGTGACGGCCGAGATGAATTTGGGCCGGAGCCGGTCCACGACGCCCTTGATGAGGATGGCCTCCCCGACCGGGGACAGGCACTCCGGCGAGGGCGGCAGGGTCTCCACGAGCCGCATGGCCTCCACGAGGCCGTTCAGCTCTTTTCTGGTGAATTCCGCGGGCGGCTTGTCCACTTCAATGGAATCCTTGCACTGCCTGATGATGCTCCTCACGGTCTCGGAGCGCACCCGGTCGAACTCGCCCTTAAGAAAATCGTAGAGCCTCTTGTGCTTCGTCCTCGCTGTCATCCTGCTCAGCAGGTCGTAGTCCGCGCCCAGAGGGTGGGGCTTCGTCTCCACGGGCTGTTTCGGGAGCCCGTCGGTCCTCCGCTCGACGTCAAGCCGGTCCTTCTCGTCCACGCCGTCGTAGTGCAGCGCCAGGTGGGGGTTAATGGCCGCCGTGAGCTCCAGGTACTCCATGATGCGCGCCGAGAACATGGCCTCCAGCACCACGCTGACCTCCACGCCCCGCCAGCCGTCAGACTTCTCTTTGTAAGTATTATGGATCTTCGCGGCGTTCTTATTCACGTCTACCGTGAGCTCGTAGACGTGCGTGTTCCGGCCGTCCGTCGAAGACCTCACGACCGTGTGCTCGCCAGTTTTTATCTGCGATATCAGTACGACGGCGGAGACGCCGATGCCCTGCTGCCCCCGCGACTGTTTCCTGACGCCGAACTTGCTGCCGTACAGCAGCTTACCGAACACGGGCGGGATGTTCTTAGGCATTATCCCGGGGCCGTTATCCCTGACCATGAGGCGGTACCGCTTCAGCCGGCCCTTCTCGTCGATGCTCTTCAGGTCGATCCAGACCTCGGGTAAAATGCCCGCCGACTCGCAGGCGTCCAGTGAATTGGTGAGTATCTCGTGGATGGACATCGGTATCATCTTGAGCGAGCTCTCAAAGCCCACTAAGTGGGGGTTCGTGGCGATGAACTCGCTGAAGGATATCTCCTTCATGTCCTTTGCCAGCTCTCTGGCCGTTTTTCTTTCTGCCATATTTATGCCTTTTTTTCGCCTATTTAGTATTATTAACGCTGTGTTAGTGCGCCGTGAAAGTAATATCGGGCCCTTTTGCCCTGATTAGCCCGTATCGTATTTTAATTGATGCAAGCCGGGCAACGGGTTATCTTTCGGGGCGGCCCGTAATATTAATGGGTATTACGCTCCCTACGGTTAAACATGAAGATCGCCGTGTTCACGGACACCTTCTTTCCCCAGGTCAACGGCGTGGTCAACGCCGTCCGGAACTTCGACCGGACGCTGTCGGGCCGGGGCCACGAGGTAAGGGTTTTCACCGAAGGCCGGAAGCCCGGCACCGTCGAGATGGACGGTGCCGAAGTGCACCGCTACCAGGCCTTTACATTTTTACCGTACCCGGAGTTCGAGTCCTCGGTGGACGCCATTCGCCCCATCCGGGACGCCTCCCGCTTCAAGCCGGAGGTCGTCCACGCCCATACGCCTTTTGTCATGGGCTACTGCGCGTGGCGCACCGCCAGGCGCCTGAAAGTGCCGCTCGTGGGCACGTTCCACACTCCCGTGGACGAGTACGTGGTCTACATAGCGAAGCGTTTCACGGCGAGCCGGCACATGCTCCAGGGCATCGCGAAGGCCTACCAGAACTGGTTTTACGGCAATTGCGACGTGGTCATCGTCCCGGCGAGGTCCGCCGCCCGGTACATCGACATAAAAAATAAGCGCGTTGAGGTCGTGTCCAACGGCCTCGACCTGAAAAGGTATGGCAGGGCCGGCAGGGGCGAATTCCGGGAGAGGTTCGGGCTCGGCGACGCGCCGGTCATCCTGCACGGCGGCCGGCTCAGCTTCGAGAAGCGCATCGACGGCGTCATCAGGGCCATGCCACTTGTGCTCGGGGCCATCCCGGACGCGAAGCTGCTCATCGTGGGCAAGGGCCCCTCGAGAAAGTCGCTCGACGCGCTCGTGGAAAAGCTCGGGCTGCAAGAGTCCGTCGTCTTCACGGGCTACGTGGGCGACGAGGACTTCCCGAAGGCCTTCGCGGCGGCGGACGTGCTGGCGCTGAACTCGCCCGTGGAGACCCAGTCGCTCATCGTCCTGGAGGCATTCGCGACGGGGGTGCCCGTGGTGGGCGCCGACGCCGGGGCCATCCCGGACGCCGTAGTGCCGGGGGAGAACGGCTTCCTTTTTAATACGGACGATACGAAGGCCCTGGCCGGCTATCTGATCGCGGTCTTAGGCGATAAGGCGCTTCGGGAAAGGCTCGGGCAGGGCGCGCTCAGCACCGCGTCGGAGCACTCTCTCGAAAAAAGCACTGACAGGCTCCTGGCCGTTTACAGGAGCGCTATAGAAAAAAAGGCTTAGCGGGATATTCCGTGCAGCTCTTTCAGGACCCGCAGGGACCTCTCCAGGATGTCCAGGTACATCTGGATCTTGTTCGGGTAGGTCTCGGAGGCGAGCCGGGCCGCGATGTCGTTAATCTTCGCGATGACCGCCGCCTCGACGGCCGCGTCATTCAATTCCTCGCTTCCCACGACCACGCTCATGCGCCGCTCGGGCATCTCCATAACGGGCGTACTATTGACCTTTTCCACGGCCTGGTGCGAAACGGCCGGCCGGGTCTCCACTGGCACCGCCAGGCGGGCCTGCTCCTGCTTTTTGGCGTCGCAGACCGGGCAGACGACCTTGCCCTGGTACTTGAACAGGGGCGCCCCGCACTCGCAGTGCTTCGCGAGCATCGTGCCGCCCCGCTCCAGCATCTTCGTCACTTTCTCAAGGTCTTTGTCTTCCATGTGCCCACTTCCAATATGCATTGCCGGGACCGCTCTTATAAGCTTTTCGCGGCTCCCGTCAAGATCCCCGAAGAATCATAAGTTATACGAAGACTTTTTCAGCCTCTAAGTTCTCTAAGCGGGCCTGAAGCTACACGAAGACATCGATAAATATTTAAAAATCGTTGGTGCGGCCTGGTGTAACCTTGGTGTAGTTTGGTGACTAATAAAATAATTGGTGTCGCCTGATGTAAACCTGGTGCCGCTTGTAAGCGCTCTGGTTTCAACCGCACTAAGTTTACACCAGGCCGCACCAATTTTATATTATATCACCAGGCGGCACGGAGTTTACACCAGGCCGCACCAACGATTTTTAATAAGTCTTAGAGAACTTAGAGCCGGCTTCGAGTCGCTTTGAGGCTGAAACCGTCTTCGTGCATTGTTATGATGTTTAGAGGGACTTAGCTAATATCGATGGCCTTGCCGGGACGTCAGCCTCACTTCTTCTTGCGGGACGGCGGGAGCTCGATGCCGGGCTCTTCGGGCTTTTTCTTCGGCACCTGGGACTCTATCATTCTCACCAGGCAGTCCCGGGCCTCCACGACGCCCTCGCCCTTCAGCGTGGACATGCGTATGTCCGCCTCGACCTTTTCGTCTCCGCCCCTGATATCGATCTTATTGGCGGCGACCACGACGGGCATATGCACGAAGTCCCGGACCTCTTTCAGGAGATGGTACTGCTCCTTGAGCGTGTAGCCGCACGTTTCGCTCGGGTCGATGATAAAGAGAGCGACGTTGCCCACGTGGCGCAACGCGGAGATCGCCTGCCGCTCGATATCGTTCCGCTCGTCGAGGGGCCGGTCCAGCAGGCCGGGGGTGTCGATGACCTGGTAGCGCTTTCTATTTTTCGTGAAATGGCCGATGGTGATGCTTTTCGTTGTGAACGGATACTGGGCGATCTCGGGCCGGGCGCCCGTGATGTCCGACACGAAGCTCGACTTGCCGACGTTGGGGTAGCCGGCGACAACAATAGTCGGTTCCTCCTTGACGTCCGGCAGGTCTCTTAATTTATTCCTCGCCTCGTTCAACAGGCGAAGGTCCTTGTCGATATCGTAAACGATGGAGGAGATGCGGCCGTAGGCCTGCTTCCGCACGAGTACGGGGTCCTGGCTCTTCCGCATGGTGCCCACGTACTTCCTCGAGATCTCCTTGACCTTGGACGCCGCCCAGTCCAGCGAGCCCAGGGACATCTTCAGCCGGTCGATGCCCACGATGATGTCCGTCAATTCCTTGTAAAAGTCGCTCATGCGGTCCAGGCTGGGCCAGTCGCCGGCGATATTCCTGAGATTATCGGTAATTATGTTGCTGGACGTCAGGAGCATCGACTCCTCCAGCTCCTTCCGGTCAGTGACTTCCCGTATCTTTCCCCTGCCGGCCCTCGCGGCCCTGGAATAGGCCTTATCCAGCAGCTCGTCCGCCGTGGGGACCGTGCGTATCTTCTCGAACATCATGGCTGTCCATAAGTCAAGCTCAATAGTATAAATAATTAATATTTTCGGGTAAAATACGCTTATCGTCGGAAACGGTTATATCGAAGTGAAGGAGTTAGTAAAGCAGAGGAGGCGTTCTCCTGGTAGAAGACAGGGAAATTAACATGGGCGGAGGCTGGAAGATGACCATCCGCATGGACGTTGACAAGTACGGCAAGTCGTTCATCGAGATCGCCAAGGTGAGGAACGACCGCAAGATCGGCCGGTTCAAGCTGAACCCGCGCTACGCTAAGGAGCTGGGCGAGCTGCTCATCGACTACGCGAAGGCGCTGGAGGCCGAAGGCATCCAGGGCGGCGAAGAGGAAGAGTAGGCCCTCAGGCCGGGCGCTTCCGGTATACGCCTTTTTTGCCCGCGTGCTCGACCTTCTCGATCATGCCCTTCATGAGCATGCGGTCCCTTATTAGCGGAAAGTAGAACAGCTTGAACGTCGGGTAGGGCACGCCCACTTCATCGGTGCTGTAGTACGGCTTGAAGATTCCCACGGTCACGTCGCCGCCCTTCTCAAACTCCCGGGCGACCATCGCGAAGGCCTTCTCCATGGTCTCGGGCTTGACCTTCTTGTACTTGTCGTGGGAAATAAACCAGTCTATGTCGGCATGAACGTCGTATCCCTCGGACCCCAACGCCTCAGGAACGATCTGCGCCTTCCTTGGCCTTCCCCTGCGAGGGACCCGTCCGCCGGCTTCGAGGCCCTCCACACGGTCCTGCAGGGACATGACCCTCTGCCTCAGCGTCTCCACGGTGCTCTTAAACTGCGAGAGCGAGGAAATTCCATGCGTTACGCCGGTTTCCATCGCGTTCCGGAGAATATCGTTCAAGTGGGTGGAAAATTTTTCCCCGCCCCTGGTCTTAAGCAGCCACTCGGCGACGTCGCTGTCGATGGTACCGCCGATGTGTACCTTCTTTTTGGCCCCCATTTTATTTGCCATAAATATCATATAGTAGAAATCCTTCCTGATTTATATATATTTACAATGGCATCGCAGCACGCCCTTTAAAAGTTTAACTCCCCCGGCATCATCCGGTCATTTTTTTATGTGACCGCCGTTCTTATATTCTTCCGGGGCATTCAAGAAACATAAACGGGCGGCGGTTTAACTTTTACCATAAAAGATGCGAAAAAATATTAATACAATGGGGGCTTTTTCTACAACAATTCGCTGAGGGATGAGTTGCCATGGTCAAAACACCCGATTTCCTGAAAAATTTTGAGGCGAAACATCCGGGGATCTACGGGTTCATTCAGGACACCGTGTTCTCCTTGGCCGTCGTGGCGGTCATCGCCGCGGTGCTCTACCTGTACGCGGGCATGTGGCCCCCTATGGTCTCGGTCAACGGCATCAGCATGCTGCCCAACATGGAGAACGGCGACCTGGTGTTCATACAGGGCCTGAGCCGGGGCGACGTCCAGACCTACGAGAACTCGACGGCCACTAACTATACGATGTATAACGGTTACGGCGACGTCATCGTGTACGAGCCCTATGACGACGCATCCAGGCCCCTCGTGATCCACCGGGCCATCCGGTGGGTGAAAGCGGGCGAGCCCATGTGGCCCGGGGGCCCTGCGGCCCCGTGGTCGGGCTATATAACCCTGGGCGATAACAACCACGGCGTCTACGACCAGATGGCCCCATCGATATGCTACGAGCAGCCCGTAAAGAAGGAATGGATCCTGGGCATCGCCAGGTTCAAGGTGCCCTACCTGGGCTACCTGCGCTCGCTGGTCTAGACACCCCCCCTAGCCAGTAGCGGTAGTCGTGGGCCCATTTTTCCCTGTCCGCCAGGATGGCCTTCCGGCAGTCCCGCAGAAAAAGCGCTTTTGACTCCTCGTGCCCCGTGAAGAGGCGATATCGGCCGGGATACGAAAAAGTTTTTAATAAAAAAGTGTTAGCTGGCCCGGGCTTCGAGCCGGGGCATCATCCTCTTGTAGGCGGAGATGCCCCTGGACAGGCCGTTCTTTTCGGATAGCAGGTAGACCTCGTCGACGACCTCTTCCTCGGACTTCGCGTTGGTAAAGTGTAACGTGGTCTCTCCCTCGCTGTGGATGAGCACGAACTTGCCGTCGAGCACGGTCACCAGGCCGCAGGCCTGCATGGGCGTGGGCGAGACCTCCTCGATCTCGTCGTTCCTCGTGGTGCAGAGGAAGACTCCCCGAGTATTCTGCCTGTCCGGGAAGCTTACCACTTTGATGCGGTCGATGATACGGCCGTCGTCCCCAAGCTCTTCTCTGATCCGGTCCGGTATGTGATACGTTATAAACTTTTTAGTTTCCTTGGCGCATTCCAACATGTATAAGCTCCTGTTTTGCCTTTTTTATGGTGTGAGTGTTTGATATCTGGTTGCTGGCGGAGATTAATCCTGCTCTAATATGTTGGTGGAAAAGCGGACCGGCAGCGTAATTTTGTTGGCGCAGTGCGCCAGTTTCCGCGGATTATGTAAATATGCCATTGGCGTATGGCGTTTTTCAGAAATCGGCAGACAGAAAGGCATTTTTAATTATAATATTTTCATTATAATATTTTTTCCTTATGCGCCGGACGCTTTTCGTGTTTATTTATATGGCTCGATTTGTTTATTTATCGTCTGGAAAATAAAGCATTTATATTAGTTCATCGTGCCATGATCCCGACGACTGCATGGCCGTGGAAATATTTATTTTTGCCGCGGCGGAAATTTGCTATAAAAGTAAGCGCCCCGACTGAACGCCCTTACTCGAGGTTTGGCTCTACGTTAGCCGAAATCATCCGACAATTATTACATATCTGTCGATAGAATATAAACCCTCGCCAACTACATCAGCGACAGGTCGAAAGAACTACATTTCAACGTGCCAGGTGTCCCCATCAAGCGGAACGACGATAACAAGACCAGGGTCTTCATCCTGAACATGACGCCCGAGCAGCGGAAAGAACTTGGGATTAACAAGTCTACCCTCTGGTATATCCAGAAGAACCTGCGGGAAGGCAAGAAGGTCAAGCTCTACGATAATGTCAAGGCTAAAATGAGCGATGTAATATAAAAAAGTAAAAAAAGATGACTTAGGATTCTATTATATCGCCCTCATGCTCCGACTTGGTCGGACGACACTTCTTCAGCCTTAACGATCGCACCCGTATTATCCACCATGGCCAAGGCTTTAGATAGGCGGTCCCGGTGTATTTCCCGGATCGAGAAGTACATGCGGGTGCCCTGACCCGTCTTCGTCACAACGCCCTTATCCGACAGCTCGCTCAGGTATTTGCTTATACCGCTTTCAGGCAAGCCGAGCTTAACGCAGAGTTCGCTGTTCGTGATTTCGCCGCTGTCGAGGACGGCCTTCAGGAGCCTGCCCATGGACTCACGCCTCAGGAGCGAGATGACCATCTTGTCATCGTCGCTGTAGGTGTTCGAGTTCGTGAAGTACCGGACGAACTTGCCTTCGTCGTTATATGTGACGATCCGGTGGTTGAGGCCCAGTATCATCAGGTGGTAGCGGAGCGTGCCAATGTTCATGCCCAGCTCCTTAGATATCTCGTAGAGCGTCGAGCCGGGGCGGTCCGCAATGAATTTGTTTATCCGGTTCCGGTTGTCGTTCTTGTCGATCTTAGACCTCGCCCGGGTAACGCTGCCGAACAGGAAGAAAGCGAGGAGTGAGCCGACGATGGCCACGCCCGCGACGGCGCCGATGGTGGCGACGGAGATGCCGCCGCCACTCGTGCCATAGTAGATGGTGGTGTTATTGGCCGCTGCTGCCGTTACGAAGAGGTCCATTGGCTTCTGCCAGACGAGCTTGCCACTCCGGTCGATGGCATATAATGCGCTATAGTACGTGCATGATGACTGGCCATATACTACCGGATCTTCGTGCGATGATGTCCTGAAATAGACGTACGTCATGTTTTCTGCCGGTACGATCTGCAGACTGGAGTTTCCATGCTGGATGCCGCCCGGCACTCTGCCCATGGCCCAATAGTCAGGGAACAGGGTAACAATATTAGACTTGTTCACGATGACCGTTGTCGGCTGACCCAGGGGCGTCGTGAAGTTCCAGATATATTTGCCGCTCAGCAGGTCCATGGCTGCCACCTCGCCCGTTTCCAGGTTATCGGGGGTCGTGTTCTTATACCATTCCGAAAAGGGCTTATTATCTTCGAATAACAAGCCTTCTGAGGCGCTGACCAGTATGGCCTGGCCTAGATCTGCCGCGGGCAGCGTCGTACCGTCCGGCCTGACGACCAGAATATTTTGGCCGCCGTCATTATTCCTGCGGTACAGGTAAATGTCTCCCTTCGTGTCCGTGGGCATCAGGTAGAACAGGCCGTATTCCTCGCCAAAGTCCTTTTTCCATGTGACGGAGCCGTCCTTGCTAAGTGCGGTCGTGCCATTATCTTGGGGCACATAGAGCCGGCCATCGACGTATAATGGGATACCGATCTTTCCGTTCCACATGACGGGGAAGAAGTAGGTATAGGCCACTTTTCGGTCAAGCTCCTTCGTCCATTTTAACGTTCCGTCCGGGGCAAACGCCTCGATAAGGTTGGACGGAGTCCTGTAATCGTAGTATACGCCGTCGACGAATGTGGAAAGCCAGGTACGGGTCTCTTTGGCTGCCCGGACCGCATAGATATTGCCGTCCTCATCCAGCGATGGCGGATTGGAAATGTTCTCTATGGTGAACAGCAGGTTACCCGAGCTATCCAGCACAGTCTCATTATAATCATGGTACAGGTAGACGCGGCCACCATGCGCCTCGACGTGCGAATTGTCCTGCACAGCGACATCGTCGGTAAAGTGGCGAGTCCACTCGATCGTACCGTTGGGCGAGACAGCAATCAAGTCCTTTCCCACAAGCTTCGCCGTCTGATTGATGACGTGAAGGCTTTCCATGGGCTGAAATGCTGCATCTGCCGCGTCGGATAGGACATATGCGTATACATAGCCTCCGTTGGCCGTGAAGATCGGCACAGTCTTAACGGCGGTGCAAGTGGTGGAATTCTCATCTTCCATCGTCGTTGTTACACCATTTACGTAACTGGTGCTGATCGACTTTGTATGTGGATCGACGATCAGGTTATATCCCTTTTCATATGTCCACCTGCCTGGTATGGTGATATTCCACTTCGCCATTCCGTTGTTGTCCATTGTGGTAAGACTATTTTTTGTGAATGAGTATATGGTCCCATCCACATACGACATATATTCAATGGAGTTATCAACCGCAGCAGGGGCGGTGATCGGTGCCTGAGGTGAGGATTTATTCATGCCGGGAAGCTCGATTGCAGGCCCTGCCAGAGCTTCGGTGAAGTGCACCTTATCCGCCGTGGCCCGGTATACGTTCATACCATGTTGCCCGTCGCCAAGTTGGCCTGCGCTGTCGTCGCCCCAGCCCCAAACAACACCATACTTATCCAGCGCGTAGCAGTTCGTGCTCCCGGCGGATATCGCTACGATGCCCGACAGGCCTTTTACCTGCACGGGGACGTTCTTGTTATCCAGCGTGCCATCGCCCAGAGTGCCATAAATCCTGTTGTCACCCCAGGCCCAGACCGTCCCATCATCCCGCAGCGCCAGCGCATACCATCGCCCTGCCGATATAGCGATAACGTTGGTCAGGCCTTTGACCTGTACGGGGGTGGTACTATAATCTTCCACGTTACCGGGCACTCCGTCGCCTAGCTGGCCGAAGGTGTTTCTGCCCCAGGTCCAGACAGTGCCATCGTCCTTCAGGGCCATACTGAATTCCATGCCCGCGGCGACCGATGTGACATTGGTTAATTCTTTGACCTGTACAGGGGATGTTTGCCCTCCGTCATTATGGGGATCATGGGCGACCGTGCCGTCTCCAAGCTGACCCATATTATTAAATCCCCATGACCAGACGGTACCGTCGTTCTTTACCGCTAGGGCATGGGCATCGCCCATGGACACCGCCTTTATATCTGTAAGCCCGGCGACCTGGTCGACGGCCTTCGACTGCCAATTATTATTCCCGAAGCCATCGCTTGTACCACGCTGGCCATGGCTATTGCTTCCCATCGTCCAGACGGTGCCGTCTTTCTTTAGGGCGATGAGGTCATCACCATAGCCCGCGCTCTGACTCCCGTCGATGGCGACGATGTCGCTCAAGCCGTCGACCTTTTCTGGCATTGTGTTTGGCCAGTTATTGAATTTGGTCGTGTTCTCAAACATGGGATAGTTACGAATCAGCCAGACTGTGCCATCATCTTTGAGTATGACCGGGCCAAGGTCCCCGCCAATAGATTTGACGTGGTCAATGCCCGGCATGATGACAGGCTGGAGGCCGGTGTCATCGTTGTACGACACCGTACCCCATAGCCAGATGGTCCCGTTATCGTTCAGCGCGATGCCGCATCCGCTGGCATCCGCTGAAACGTCAGTTATCCTCGATTCAGCTATGCCGGGCCCCACTAAAAGCCCGAGCGAGCAAACAAATACCAGTGCGACGACGCATGTCCAGCTTCTCATGATGATTCCTGCCATACTGTTGCTAGTAGTTGCTCGACGGGTTGGTATATGAAGGTTATATCACAATCAGATATATATTCGCCCAACATGGATGCAGTCGAATGAAAAGATGGTTTCAGGCGGAATATCGTAGGCCAAGAGCCGTGGATACAGCCGTCTTATATTCCTCATTGATGGAGTAGGCGGACCTCCCCTCGGACGCACCATTCCGGGTGACAACGCCCTTCTCCGACAACTCCTTCATATATCGACTTACAGCGCTCTCCTGGCTGCCAAGGGACAAAGAGATCTCGATATTGGTCAGCCCGGGAGTTTTCTTTAAAAGAGCCAATATCCGACCCATGCTGTCGCGCCGCATCAATGAAATGACTAGCTGCTCCTCCTTACTATAAGCGCCGGAGTTCGTAAAGTAGCGGACGTGCTTGTCATCTGCCGCATAAGAAACGATGCGGTGATTGAGGCTGAGGATTAAGACGTGGTAGCGCACCGTGCCCAGGTTCACGCCGGTACCCCGGGCGATGTCCCGCAGGGTGGAGCCGGGGTTGTCGACAATGAACTTCTGTACCTCGTTTCGCTTCTCGTTCTTATCGATCCGGCTTCGGGCACGGGTAACCGAACCTGCCGCGAAGAAGCGGAGGAAAAGATAGGTTAAGGCGGTAAGAATCGCCCCGGCGGCGATGTTCAGCGAGGTGCCGCCGATGCGGCCGTTATCCATGCTGTAGTAGATCGTCGAGTTGCCGACTGCCATGTTCCTAACAAAGCCGTCTGGATCCTTTTCCCAGAGCAGCTTCCCGTTATTGTCGAGGGCGTAGATGCCTTTGGCGTAGATGCACCGGGACAGGTTGGGGAAGAGCGGCGCCTCGTAGCTCGCGTAATAGAAATTTACGTATGTCACGTTTCGGCCTGGGTATACGTTTATTAATTCCTGGGTCACGGGCGTCAGGGGCACCGTCGACGTGAAGCTGCCCGGGTAAAGTGAAGCGGTTTCGACGAAGGCATCGCCTGCATTATTCCTGTTCAGCGTTATCACGTGAACGTCCGCCGAGGGTATCGTGAAGTTCCACAACTCTCTCCCGCTCGTCACGTCATTGGCGACAATGGTATCTTCGCTGAAGCGCCGGGACGCCAGGGACTTATTAAAATTATCCTCGCTGGAATGCCACATGTTTTCAATGGCATATACGATGCCGTCCTTCCCCCCGACGGGGACGAGGTCCGGATGGTCAATCGTCATACCGCCGTACGCATAGAATGGCCAGGAAATGGCCGAGGCGCGGCCGTCGGCGGAGATCATGGTGAGGTAGGACTGCGCAGGCGGCTCGTTAAGTTTAGCCATATACACGTTGCCCCGGCCGTCGAGCGGCATCGACGAGAAGAGCGTGTATCCACTGTCATTCAGGGATGCCGTCCACCTTATCCCGCCGTCCTCGTCGAGCGCGACGATGCCGCTGTCCACCGGCACGTAGAGCTCGCCGTTGGATAAAAGCGGCAGCGTATTGTAGCTCGGCCAGATCTGCCGGTCGATGTGGGGCCGGATCGCGCTCACGCCGATGTACCGGCTCCAAAGCAGGCTCCCGGCGGGCGAATAGGCCTCGACGGTGCCGCTCGTGAGCATGTACGTCGCGTCCTGGTAGATCATGCTCGATTCATATCGGTCCAGGGCCGTACTGTTATTCGAATAGCCGCCCATGCCCATCACTGACTGGTTAAAGCGCTCCACGGACGGAGGGACCGCATGAACGACATAGATCCGCCCACTGCCATCTACTGCCGCTGGAGCGGATGCGTTGCGGATGCTGAATAAGAGCGATCCCTTTTCGTCAAGAATATCCTCCATATAGTCGTGGAACACGTAAATGCGGTCGCCATGCACGCTGATAGCGATCGGCTCCATCATTTCATAGTAATCGGGCTTTACCAGGCCGCCCATGTTCCAAGTCGACAGGTTCGTCATGAACGTGTATTCCCACGTGACCTTGCCCGCAGGCGAAATTTCAACGACCTTTGCTGGCTTGCTAATATATGCTATTTCGGGGGTTTCGTAGTAGAACTCGGTTCCGATGCTCTTCATGGTCAGGTTTTTTCCGGCGAGCGCCACGTCCGACTCGTTGACCGCGTAGACCTCCAGAAGGTACATGGTGCCATTGTTCTCGCCCGTGATAGGATATGAGTAGAAATCGCCGCCGATATAACCGGTATCGCCGGACACCGCGATCGCCGGCATGCTCCAGGTGTTCAGGACCCTCCAGTCGCCGGGTATACTCATGTGCCATTTTAAAGAGCCATCCTTTGAAAAGGCCGATATATCGTTGCCGCTGAACGTGTACAGCGTGTCGTCGCCGCCGGCGAACATATAGTCCACACTGCCGTTCGCCTGCTTTTCCCAGCCGGACGATGATTGGGGGCTGGAGGCGATCATGTAGTACAGAAGGCCGGCAAGGCAGATGAGACCAATGACAAGTACCGCTTCAAAGGCTTTCGACTTTTTCATAGGACATCAAGAGTTCAATGGGATGGAGCTTAAATATAGCTTCTCTCCCAATCTGTTAACTTAAAGGATATTACTATTCATTGATTTTTACAAGAAAAAGTCCAGATTAAAAAGATACCATATACCCCGAAATTGGGGTGGGACATCCATATTATGAAATGTTGAGCAAGGTATTGGGCTTATTTTCAGTCTCGTGTAAAATGTGCAAAATCAATAGCGTTATCTATATACCCGAAAGAGAAGTGGGACAAGCTAAATTTGAACCGTATTCTGGTGGCTTAGTTCTGGATAAGTCATTTCGGGTTTCTTGAGGATTTGAACCTAAAGGTAAAGCGCCCCGACTGAACGCTCGAACGCCCGGTAAGGCACTACCAACTATACTCTCGCCAATGACAACGTATAAAAGCTCGCCAACTACCTGGTCGACAAGCAGAAGGAACTGCACTTCGCCGTGCCCGGCATACCGATAAAGCGGAACGATATCGTCACCGGGGACGATATCCTGAACATGACGACGGAGCAGCGAAAAGGACTAGGCATAAATAAGTCGACGCTATGGTATATCCAGAAAACCCCGCGGGCGTGCGAGAAGGTTAAGATATACGATAAGGAAAGGTAAAAATCCAATAGTAAGAAGATAGTACTTGGCGTGTTAGCTTTTATTTTATTGCAAAATATTTATAATAAGGTTGACATGTCTTTTTGGTTCATAGAAAATTGTTATGAACATTAATCAGCATATATTAATTATTTAATTGCTTGGTGGGTTGCTTATCGGGAGGATCGGAAAAAAACGGGTATATAGTAGATACAAGAGCTCCAAGACGGATAGACAAAGCTCGAGCTGCCTGCCTGTATACGAGGAAAAATGCCGATCCCTCATTGCAAATTTTTTAGACGTTGTGTACTCGGTCGAGCTCGATGGAACTATCACCTATGTCAGCCCTCAGGTGGCTCGCTATGGATATGAGCCTGAAGAGTTATTTTACCGAAATTTCTTTGAGTTCGTCGCCCCCGATTGCCGGGAATATGTCCTCCGGAAATTCCAGGAGCGCCAGGGAGAGTCGTTCCTGACCGAGTTCAAGTGGCAGGGTAAGGACGGGCGTGTCTTCTGGGTCGAGGCGCTGGGCAAAATGATTTACGAAGATGCGGGTCAGCCTCTCCGCCAGGTAGGAATCGTGAGGGACATTACCGAGCGTAAGCGGGCCGAGCAGGCGCTGTGGGAAAACGAGGAAAAGTTTCGGGCCCTCGCCGAGTCGGCCCGGGCGGGGATCGTGCTCTTCAGGGGCGATAAGTTCATTTATGTTAATCCGGAGACGATTAACGACCTGGGCTATACGAAGAATGAGCTATTGGCCATGAATTTTTGGGATGTCGTTCATCCGGACTCGCGGGAGCTGGTGAGGAGCCAGGGGCTTAAGCGATTGCAGGGTATACCGGTGCCTTCCACATATGAGATAAAGGTCCTGACCAAGGGCGGCGAGACGCTATGGGAGGAGGCATCGGCCGCGCTGATCTATTATATGGGCGAGCCTACGGTCATTGCCACGCTCTTCAATATCACCGGGCGCAAGCGGATCGAAAAAGACTTGATGCTTACCCAGTTCTCGATCGACCGGGCGGCAGACATGGCATTGTGGATGGCTCACGACGGCCGCTTTATCTACGCCAACGAGGCTGCCAGCAAGGCCTTCGGCTATTCGCGGGAAGAATTCCTTTCGCTGAAGGCTTTTGACGTGGACCCATACTTTAACGAGAATAACTGGGGCGAACACTTGAAGGAGGTAAAAGAGCGCGGTTCCTACACCTTCGAGGCGAGGCTCAGGAGAAAGGACGGCACCTTCTTTCCCGGCGAGATCACGGTGAACTACCTCGCTTACGATGGGAAGGAATATAACTGTTCGTATATCCGGGACATCACTGAGCGCAAGCGGGCCGAGGAGGCGCTCCTGGAGAGCGAGATGAAGTTCCGGGTGCTGGCGGAGACCACGAAAGCAGGCATTAGCCTTTACCGGGGCGATAAAAGCATCTACGCCAACCCCGGGATAGAAAAGATCACCGGCTACACCAGTGCCGAACTTTTATCAAAGGCCATCTGGGACTACGTGCATCCCGATTACCGCGAACTCGTAAAGAAACGGGCCATGGACCGGCAGCGCGGCCAGAGCGTGCCGGAAAGCTACGAGTTCCCCGTTATCACGAAAGACGGCGAGACAAGATGGCTCGAAGTTTCCGCCGGGCTCATCATGTACCAGGGAGAGCCCACACGCATGGCCACGTACTTCGACATCACCGAGCGCAAGCGGGCCGAAAAAGCGCTGGTCAGAGAAAAGTATATCCTCACCAAGTCCCAGGAGATGGCCCACCTGGGTAATTGGGCGTGGGACGCGGCGGCCGGGCAATTCGCGGGTTCGGATGAGATGCACAGGATCAACGGCTATGAGCCTGGCGACGTCAAGCCGACCCCTGAATGGGTGCTATCCCGGGTCCACTCTGAAGACCGTAAGGTGGTAGCTGACTTCATGGAGGTCAGCGTGAGGGATGGAAAACGGGGGAGCATCGACTACCGTATCATCCGGCCGGATGGGTCCGTTAGATACGTCAACTCGATCGTGGACAAGGCGGTCCGGGATAATTCGGGAAAGGTAATGCGGCTGTACGGCATCACCCAGGATGTCACCGAGCGCAAGCGGGCCGAAAAAGAGCTGGCGGAGGCGAAGGCGCGGGCCGAGCTGTACCTGGACTTGATGGCCCATGACATCAACAACATGAACCAGTCCGCCCAGGGTTTCCTTGAGCTGGCGCTTCAAATGCTGGAGATAGATGGAAAGATCGGGCGGGATGGCAAAGTGTTGATAGAGAAGCCATTACAGTCAGTACAGAGTAGCTCCAGGCTGATATCGAACGTCCGTAAGCTCCAGCGGTTGGCAGATGAGGGCGTGAAGACCCGGCCCGTCGACCTGCGCGACCTGTACGAGGAACTCAAGTCCCTCGACTTCCACATCGGCGACAGGGATGCCACCATCAACATTCACGATACTCCGCACTGTCTGGTGGAGGGCAGTGACCTGCTCCAGGACGTGTTCTTTAACCTCATCAGCAATGCGGTCAAACATGCCTGGCCAGACCGGCCGGTAACGGTTGATGTGAGGGCTGACCGCATGGACCAGGATGGCCGGGCGTATTACCGGTGTACCGTGGAGGACGATGGGCCGGGCATTCCAGATGAGCTGAAGCGTAAGCTGTTCCACCGGTTCCAGCGGGGCAAAACGAAGGCGCACGGTAAGGGCCTGGGGTTGTACCTGGTGAGGACGCTGGTCGAAGGTTATCATGGAAAAGTGTGGGTCGAGGACCGGGTGCTGGGTGACCCCTCGAAGGGCGCCCGGTTTGTGGTCATGCTGCCTGCCGTAGAAAAGTAGCTTTACTACAAAAACGTGCTAATATAGTAAAATATCATTGTATATCAAACGAATTTTTTATCAGCTCTTGGAAAGTAATCGGAAAGCGTCGATGCGAGCCACGGTTGCTGCACAAATAAAGCGGAACGATGACCTGGAAGAAAATCGGGGAAAGATACTTCGCGTGACTCCCGATTAGAGGAAGAAGCCAGGCATCAACAAGTCGACGCTATGGCAAATTCAGAAGAACCTCGGAGATGGGGATAAAGTATAGCTGTACGATTAAGCCAAGGCTAACATCGCAAAATAATGACGATGAGCCTGCTGTATCATCCTATATTTTATTGTATTATATTTATATAATAATGAATCCGTATCAGACATGAACAAATATTGAACAGTGGCAATAGTATATTTTGCGAGTGTAGCCATGGTGCCAAAATCCGTGTTCAGGAAGAAGTCCGAGAGCGTCTCTAGTGAAGGCGCCGTGGATAAGGATCGGCTCATCGCCGAACTAAAGCGCCGTATCGCTGTTTTGGAGAAAAAGAACGATGACCTCGCCGCCCTGAACGGAAAGCTGAGGGGACTCTCGCAGGCTGTCGAACAGAGCGCGAGCGTCGTCGTGATCACCGATACCACCGGCAGCATCCAGTACGTCAACCCGAAGTTCACCGAGCTCACTGGATACAGCTTCGAGGAAGCGATCGGCAAGAACCCCCGTATCCTGAAGACGGGCGAGACGCCGCCCGAGGAGTATAAGCAACTCTGGGAGACGATCAAATCGGGCAGGGAATGGCGCGGCGTTTTCCATAACAAAAAGAAGAACGGTGACCTGTACTGGGAATCGGCCATCATATCCCCGGTCATGGACGACTGCGGGAAAATAACGAACTTCATGGCCGTAAAGGAAGACATCACCGAGCGCAAGCAAATGGAGGATGTTCTGCGGGAGAGCGAGGAGAAGTTCCACATACTGGCGGATTCCACGTACGATTGGGTGGCATGGAACAGCCCGGCGGGGAATTATATTTATGTCTCGCCTTCCTGCGAGAGAATGACCGGCCACGGGGCAGACGAGTTCTATCATGACCCGGGCCTGATGAAAAGGATAGTTCATCCAGACGATTTGACGGCATTCGAGCAGCACATAGACTCTTACCTATGTAATGCGTCGCTCTGCGGTAGCTTCGATTTCCGTATCATATCGACGAGCGGCGAGACACGCTGGATCAACCATGTTTGCCGGCCCGTGTTCAAGGACAACGGAGAATGGCTCGGGCGCCGGGCAAGTAACCGGGACATCACCGAGCGGAAGCGGGCCGAGGATGCGCTGCGGGTCAGCGAGGAGCGGCTGCGCCGGGCGAGTATTGCGGGCCGGATCGGCCTCTTCGAGTGGAACGTCGACCGGGACAAGATCTACTTTAGCTCCGAAACTTACGAGCTATTCGGGCTCGAACCGGGCTCCCCGGGGACCTATGAAACGTGGCTCCAGGGTGTACACCCCGATGACCGGGAAACTGTTGAGCGCACCCTTACTGAGGCGCATGAGAAAGCCCGTAATATGTCCCGCATTTCTACTCAGATCGAGTTTCGACTCATGCACCCGGACGGGGCGGTCCGCTGGCTCGAGGCCACGGCGACTTACGATCTAGAAGGCGACGACCTGATGATGCGGGGCACGGTGCGGGACATTACCGAGCGCAAACGGGCTGAAAAAGAATTGGATGATTATAGGAAGCGCCTCGAAGACCTGGTGCAGGAACGTACCCGTAAGCTGGATGAGGAGAAGCGGCTGGCCGACCTCTACGTCGACCTCATGTGCCACGATATCAGCAACATGAACCAGGTGGGCTTGGGCTTCCTGGAGATAGCGCTGGACATGCTGGACCTGGATGAAGCCGGCAAGGAGATGCTGCTGAGGCCCAGATCGGCCTTCGAGGGCAGCTCTAAGCTGATCGACAATGTGAGGAAGCTCCGGATGGTTAAATCGTGCGAGTGCCAGTATAAGAAAATGGATATCGGCGAGGTACTCAAGAGCGTGCAGGATAATTATTCAAAACAGTACGGCAACGCGACTATTCGTAACCACGCGGGCGTGGGTTACATGGTCCAGGCTAATGAACTGTTATACGATTTGTTCTCGAACCTCGTCGGAAATGCCATAAAACACTCTAAGGGCGACCCCGTCGTCGACATTAGCGTTCAGCCTTCCACGGAGGACGGCCACGAATACTACAGGGTGAGCATCGATGACCGGGGCCCAGGCATACCGGATAGCATTAAGGCGGGAATATTCGAGCGCAAGCTGACGGGCGACGTCAAAACGAAGGGCAGCGGCATAGGCCTGCTCATGGTGAAGACCCTCGTCGACAGCTATAAGGGCCTGGCGTGGGTCGAAGACCGGGTTAAAGGCGACCATACGCAGGGCGCCCGGTTCGTGGTCATGCTGCCAGCTGTCTAATAGCGGTACCTCGGTAGTATTTCGTAGTTTTTACTGTTTGTTATGGGCATTTTTTTGTGCTCATCCTTTTCATGGTATGGGTTGGATAGGGTGATGATGGCGGAAATGCAAAAAATAGATGGGCAGTTAAAAGATTTGCATATCAGGATAAAAAATACCCTCCGTATTTTTGAGACTCATTTCGGCGTGGTAAGCGAGGCCGTCCAGAGGTATAAAGGGCTAAAAAAAGAAAATTTTGTGGCATGCAAGGTTATTGCCGAATCTTCCAGGAAAGCCTCGAAACCCAGAAAGGCGGGCTGTTCACATGTTTGAAAAAATCGACCTTGACCGCTCGATGAGCGATAAACAGTTCCGGAGAATCATGCCGCCCCTGGCCGAGAGGATGGGTGAACTACAGCGGGCGGCCGCCGGGCGGGGCATTCCAGCCATCATCGTCTTCGAGGGCATGGACGGCTCGGAAAAAGGCGTGCAGATCAACCAGCTCATCCAGCCGCTGGACCCCCGGGGCTTCGACGTGTACGCCATCAACGACCCGAACGACGCGGAGCGCGCCCGGCCGTTCTTCTGGCGGTTCTGGGTGAATACGCCGGCCCGGGGTCGCCTGGCGGTGTTCAGCCGCAGCTGGTACCACCGGACCATTGTGGAGCGGCGCCACGGCAAAAACGACCCGCAGGCCGCGCGGTGGGCCAACGAGATTAACCTGTTCGAGCGGGCCCTCGCGGACGACGATTATCTGATCCTGAAGCTATACCTGCACATCAGCAAAAAGGAGCAGAAGAGAAGGTATCGAATACTAGAGAAAGACCCCGCAACGAGCTGGAGAGTGACAGATAAACAGTGGGATGGCCATAAAAAGTTCGATAAGTACCTGTCCGCCATGGAATCGCTCATGGAGCGGACCGACATGGCACACGCTCCCTGGATCATCGTCGAGGCAAATGACCGGAACTTTGCCGCGGCGAAGATCATCACGACGGTGATCGAGGCGTACGAGAAGGCCGTCGCCCGGGCGCGGGGCGAAAACGCCGCCAGCCCGGCGCCGCCCGAGGCCACGGTAGAGATTATGTCCCTCCGGTCGTCCGTGCTCGACCGGGTGGACCTTTCGCAGTCGATGACGAGCGCCGAATACGATAAAAAGCTGCCCGGTTGCGAGGACAGGATGCGGAAAGCCCAGATGAAAGCTTACGCCTCCGGGGTACCGATCGTCGTCGTCTTCGAGGGCTGGGATGCCGCCGGCAAGGGCGGGGATATCAAGCGGTTGACGGCGAACATGGACCCGCGGGGCTACACCGTGGTGCCTATCAGGGCGCCGAGCCCGACCGAACTCGCCCACAACTACCTCTGGAGGTTCTGCACACGGTTCCCGGCGGCGGGGCATTTCACCATCTTCGACCGGAGCTGGTACGGCCGCGTCCTCGTCGAGCGGGTGGAGGGCCTCTGCCGGCCCGACGAGTGGCAGCGGGCATACGCCGAAATCAACGAGATGGAGGAACATTTGGTCAACAGCGGGACTGTCCTGGTAAAGTTCTGGCTACACATCGACCAGAACACCCAGCTCAAGCGGTTCGAGGACCGGGAACGGAACCCGGAGAAGGAGTGGAAGCTCAGTGTGGACGACTGGCGGAACCGGGGCAAGTGGAACGAATACTGGGCGGCGGCAGACGAAATGCTCTATCGGACCAGTACGGATTACGCGCCCTGGACGATCATCGAGTCGAACGACAAGAACTTCTCTCGCATCAAGGTGCTTCAGTCGGTGGCCGCGGCCGTCGAGGAGAAGCTGGGAGAACTCGACTGACCGGCAAAAACGAGTTAAGGGATTAACGGCCGCATAGTTCCATTTCGTGGCCTTACCGCCCACCGTCGATCTCGGGCACCTGCAGGATCTCAGACTCGTATCCAGCCCGGGGCCCGCCCACCTTTTGCCTGTCGCGCGTGGTTGATACAATAAAAATTTCCACGACAGGCTCGCTCGATTGTTATTTTTAGATATATTGTGATTTCTTTTTGTTCTTTTTAGTGGTCAGTTTTACGGGACGCGGGTAGATTAGACAATCTGTTCACATAGCCGAACATACCGCACGAGAATCCGCACCAGGATGGGATGATCGCAAGTCCCCATTTTTATTAATTATGGTGACGATTCTCAGTTAGACGGTCCCGGAGGATGATACCATGGATATGAAAAATTCGCTCAATGTCCGCCTTAGCAACGATACAGCGGCCATTGGTAGCGCCCCGCTCAACGATGAGGAGCGCTGCCGGCTTGAGGCAAAGCTGCACCGGGTGCTGGCGTGGGTCGGTGTCCGGATACCCGACCAGATAGTGCTAGACGATAGCAAAGTCCCGCTGCACCAGGTCATTTGGGATTTGGTGAACAAAGAGAAACTCTCCAGGGAGGATGAAAGCCTGCTGCTGAACCTGGAGGAGAAACTCGACAAGCGATTACATGCAGACATGGATAGGATCGATAAGGTGGATACCACTGAAAACGAAGCGCTGAGCGATTACAGCGAAGCCGCGGGTCTGCTGCGGGCCATAATCACGCTGAAGGGCGTCCAGTCTAATGAGGAGCACGTGTACGGGGCAACGGAGATGCAACGGAGAATGAGATACGCCAAAAAAGAGAAGGCAAAGCGGTGGATGGAGTTCCTACGCCAGATGGGGATGGTGAATTCGGTAAAAACCCTATGAATTCGTAGCATCCCCATGGACGTCGGGCTGGACAGCATAAAATAATATAGATTTTAACCTAGGGTTAAAGCGCCCCGACTGGGATTTGAACCCAGGTCTAGAGCTCCGCAGGCTCCAAGGATGTCCACTACCCTATCGGGGCATAAATTGTTCTTTATTGCGGACGTGCTGCGCTCTTAGTTGACGTTACATCATACATAAACTTATCGTTGCTGCCTGAATATCGAAAATATAGAAAAAGACGAAGAGCTAATTATCCGCCTTATCATTAAAGCGCTGCTGCGTCTCAAAGTAGGGGCGGGCGTCCTTTAACGTCCTCAAGCGATAGTCGTCCAGCAGGACTTTCCGCGTGCTCTCCGCCGGGACGCTCAGGGCGATCTCCTTCGTGCGGCCATAGCGGCCCTTGCTGACCACTATGGCGTTGATGATGCCCAGCATGTCCAGCTCGGAGATGAGGTCGGTCACCCTGCGCTGCGTGAGCACGTCCATGTCGATCATCCGGCACAGGCGTCTATAAACGTTGTAGACGTCGCCCGTGTTCAGCTCATGGGAGCCCGCCGAGTCAAGCTGCACGATGCTGTATAATACAAGCTTACTCTGGGTCGGGAGCGTACGGACCACCTCTGTGATGCGGTCGATCTCGATCTTCTCCCGGGCCTTGCGGACGTGGTCCTCTCTCACCACGGTGTCCCGGAGCCTCTCTGCGAGCTCGGCCGAAACGCGAAGAAGGTCCAGCGCCTTGCGGGCGTCGCCGTGCTCCTGGGCCGCGAAGGCGGCGCAGAGGGGGATCACCGCCGGCTCCAGGGTGTTCTCCTTGAAGGCCATCCTGCTTCGCTGCTCCAGGATGTCCCTGAGCTGGTCGGCGTTATATGGCGGGAATATGATCTCCTCCTCGCCCAGCGAGGACTTCACCCTCGGGTCCAGATAATCGGTGAAGGTGAGGTCGTTGGATATGCCGATGATGCTGACCTTCGCCTTTTTAAGGTCGGCGTTGATCCTCGACAGGTTATAGAGAATGTCGTCGCCGCTCTTCTTGACCAGGTTATCTATCTCGTCCAGGATTATTATCGCAATCTGCTCTTTCTTGTCCAGGGCCTCGCGAAACTCGTTGAACACCTGGTCAGTGGGCCAGCCGGTGATGGGGACGTCACGGTTGTAGTGCCGGGCGAGGTGGGCCAGGATACGGTACTGTGTGTCAATGCGCTCGCAGTTAATGAAAAGGACTTTACACTCGATGTGCATCTTGTCCGAGAGGTCCATGAGCTTCTTGCTCACGCTCTCCAGCGTGGCGGTCTTGCCCGTTCCCGTCTTGCCGTATATGAGGATGTTCGAGGGGGACTCGCCCCGCAGCGCAGCCACCAGGATCTCGGCCACCGCGTTGATCTGGTCTAAACGGTGGGGTAGATAATCGGGAGTATAGGACGGCCGAAGCACTTCCCTGTTAACGAAGATCGGCTTTATGCTCAGAAGGTTCTCGAATAGCCTGTCGATGTGGCTCTCCTCCGGGCTTTCCCTGATAAGGTCCTCGAACAGGCCCTTTGTTTCAGAAGGGGCAGGGCCCTGAATAGAGGGTTCCTGAGACCTGGCCTGCTGAGCTGTCTTATCCATTAACATTTAAGTCCTCCCAAACCGAGCATTTCCAAACGAAATGATAGTCACGCTGCATATTAATAGTTGTGGTAGCATTATCCCCCTCTTTTCCTGTGGAACGGGGGATATTTTAAACTTATTTTTTAACTTAAAAGAAAAAAATACCATATAATTGATTTTTAAACTGTTTTATATCCATATATTAAAAAATAAACTGTTTTAAACAAAATAGCCTCGACGTACATCCATCATTTCCTGTGGAAGTTATGAGTCTTATGACAGGCCCACCCCATTATTTCCACTGGAACACTAAAAATACAAATGAGACATTTGTATTCTAACAAGATGAAAATACGATGTTGTATTGGTTATACACTAAAACTATAAATAACTAACTTTCACTTTATTGCAAATTAGAGAGTAAAATAGAAAGTTAATACCTTTTAAAAGATAATTATTATACTCGCAAATAACCAGTAATAATCAGTAATATAACCAGTAATATGCTTATAAAGTTAATACCTGTATAAAATTCAACATTCAAAACGTACTTTCGACATTCAAAACGTACTTTTTTTATCATTATTCTTATATTAGCCTTCTTTTGCCCTCGTTTTTTCATCTTATATTTATGATATCCTTATGTCATTCAATTCTGTCTTCCACGTACAGAAGACTATATTATGAAAAATATCACTCCATATAAGCGTAAAAAATATTGCTATATTTAGCTATCCGGCCAGAAATATTTTCCATGTGAAATAAAGGGGTAGGTCTCATAAGTAAGGTATAAGCCTGGATAAAACGCCCTATTCGTATCATTGCCTATTCGTATCATTGATCATATCTCTAATCTTATCCATGTTGGGCCGAACAGTGGCGTAATCAAAAAGCTATATACCCCTCCGCGACCTATAGGGCGACGAAGGTGAATTATATGTTCCCGGGAATGGGAGGAAAAGGCATCAACCCCAGGCAGCTCGAGAGGCAGATGAAGTCGATGGGCATCGACATGTACGAGATAGAGGGAGTAAAGCAAGTGATAATAAAAACTGCGGACAAGGAGATCGTGTTCAACGACGCCCAGGTCACGGTCATCGACGCCCGGGGCCAGAAGATGTACCAGCTGGCCGGCACGCCGGAGGAAAAGCCTCTGGAGAAGGAGATCCCCGAGGCGGACATCGAGCTCGTCGCCCAGCAGGCGAACGTCCCGAAGGACGTGGCGAAGCAGGCCCTCAAGGACACGAACGGCGACCTCGCGGAAGCCATCGTCAGGCTGTCGAAGTAAGCGAAGCGGGTAATAAATAAATGTCATCGTCGAGCATAGCCCCTGGAGACCTGGTGCTTCTCTGGGCTGCGGGAGGCAGGGAATACTTCGCCGTAGCCGGGGGCGATAAGCTCCACACGGACCTGGGCATCGTCGACCTGAAAAGACTCGAGGGCATGGAGTGGGGCTCCACCATCGAGTCGCACATGGGCAAGCCGTTCGTCGTGCTGAAGCCCCGGGCGCCGGACTTTTTTAAGCACATGCGGCGCACTGGCGCCCCCATGATGCCCAAGGACATCGGCGCCATCATCGCCTACACCGGGGTCGGCCCGTCGGACGTCATCCTGGACGCGGGGACCGGCTCGGGAGTACTGGCCGTATACCTGGGCACTATCGCTAAAAAAGTCATCACATACGAGTCCAACGAACAGTTCGCCAGCAATGCCCGAAAAAATATTGAGCTGGCGGGCCTGGCGAACGTGGAGGTACGCCACGGCGATATACTCCTGGAGATGGAAAAGCTCGAAGGCCCCTTCGATGTGGTCACCCTGGACATGCAGGACGCCGCGGCCGTTGTCCCGGGCGCCCTCCGGGTGCTCAGGCCGGGCGGCTTCCTGGCCGCTTACTCCCCGTTCTTCGAGCAGGCCGCAGAGACGAGAAGGGCCGTCGAGCGGGCCGGCTTCTCAGAGGCCGACACTATCATCGTCGGCGAGCAGGAGCTCGAGGTCGGCAGGCGCGGCACCCGCCCGTCAACCCGGGTTGGCCACACCGGCTTCATCACCATAGCCAGAAAATAATGCTAATTCATATCATTAGTTCCGTGCTTATATTAGAGGCGCCTGCAGAGGGCCCGGTTTATTTGCTAACACGGGGCACAGAGCTGATTGAGGCACCGTTTATTAATAGGCAACTCCATTAAGCGATTTAATCATGGCCTGGAATAAAATTCTCCAGAGGAAATAAAGGGGTAAAACGCCCCTATAAAATTAAAAAGAAATGAAATGGCGTTTTTGAATTTTTCCTGTTTACATTCAGCGCCCGTACTTCGCGTGGGCCTTCGCAAGGTCCTGGGAGGCCAGCGCGCCCAGTAAGGATAGCTCTCCGGCCAGCCCTGCGGACGCCACGATCTCGGCGAATTTTCGGGCATTCGAGCCGGGGGGATTGCCGCCTCCCCGTACGCCCAAAAGGCTCAGGCACTCGCTCTGGGTGGCGAGGCCGGTGCCTCCGCCCACCGTGCCCAGTGGCAGGCTGGGGAATGAGACCGAAAAATGCAGGTCCTCCCCGTCCATCTCCGCGGACGTTATGGCGTTACTCCCTTCTACGACGTGCGCCGGGTCCTGGCCGCAGGCGATGTACATGGCGGCGACGATGTTGGCGACCTGCGCGTTAAACCCGAAGGACACGGCCCGGGCGCTGCCCAAAAAGTTCTTCCGGTAGTTCACGTCGCACATGTCCTCCGGGGTGGCCCTGAGCTTCTCGACGATGATCTTTCTGGGAACGATGACCTCGGCGACCGTCGTGCGGCCACGACCCTCGATCACGTTGATGGCGGCGGGCTTTTTGTCTGTACACATGTTGCTCGACAGCGCCACGAGCTTCACGTCGAACTTCTTCTCGAGGCTCCTCATGATGGCATCCGAGGCGATGGTGACCATGTTCATGCCCATGGCGTCCTTGGTATCGAACGCCAGGCGCAGGAACACGCTCCGGCCCACCACGTAGGGGTCGACCCTCAGGAGCTCGCCGTGCTTTGTGGTCGTGCCGGCGATGGCCCGCATCTCGGCGAACAGCTCTGGCGTTTTTACCGCCTCCGCCAGGCGCCTCGCCTCTTTAAGGTTTTTCGCCTTTACTACGGGCGCCCGGGTCATCTCGTCCTGGAGGACGGCCGCGGCCACGCCGCCGCTGGCCCGGCACACGGAGCAGCCGCGGTTCACGCTGGCCACCAGGGCGCCTTCCGTGGTCGCGAGGGGCAGGTAAAAGTCGCCCTTCGCGTACTCGCCGTTAATGGCGATCGGCCCGGCGATGCCCAGTGGAATTTGAACGGCGCCGATGGCGTTCTCGATGTTTTTCCGGGTGACGACCTCCGGGTCGTATGAGTATTTGCCGATGCTGGAGAGGTCGGTGCCGGTAATGCGCTCGACCGCCTCGCGTCGCATGTCGACCGCCTCCCGGCGCGTCGAAGCGTTCTCGTCTGCCTGGTGAAGCTTAAGCTCGCCACTCGCCAGTTTTTTTACGATGTCCTCGCTCATGTATATCCCTATAATAGATTGTCGGCTATGTTCTTGTCGAGCACGAACTCGCAATAGGAGCACCGCAGGAGCACCGGGTCGGCCGATTCGACGGTGAACTTCGAGCTCACGGGCTCGTTGCTGTTAGAAATGCAGTTGGGGTTGCCGCACTTGACGATCCCCACGACGTTTTTGGGCATGCCGACGCGGAACTTCTCGGCGACGCCGTAATTCCTTATGATATTGATGGTGGCCCGGGGGGCGATAAGGGCGATGGTATCGACTTCCTCGGGCTCGAGCTCCCGGCCTTCGACCTTGACCACGTCCTTGGCGCCCATGGCGCCGCTGGGCACGTTCATTAAAAGGCTGACCACGTTCTTCGAGTGGCTGCCGATCCCCAGGATCTTTAGCACGTTGAGCGCCTGGCCTGACTCGATGTGGTCGATGACTGTGCCATTGTTGATCGGCTTGACACGCAGCTCGCGCTCGTTCACGTTCATGCTAGATCTCCCCGCCCATGACCAGCGACAGCACGGCCATGCGGATGGGCACGCCGTAGAAGGCCTGCTGGAAGTACCGGGCGTGCCTCGTGGCATCGACGCCCGGGTCGATCTCGTTCACCCGCGGCAGCGGGTGCATTATTATCATGTCGTTCTTCACGTTGTCCAGGGTGTCCGGCGTGATGCGATAGGAGCCGGCGACCTTCAGGTATTCCGACGGGTCGGGGAACCGCTCTTTCTGGATCCGGGTCATGTAGAGCACGTCCGCCTGCTCCAGGGCGTCCTCGACGCGGGGCGTCTCGACCAGCTCGACGCCATGCACCCTCAAATAGTTTATTATGCTCTCGGGCATGCGCAGCGGCTCCGGGGACACCAGGCTCAGCCTCGTTTTATACAGGGACAGGGCGTAGGCCAGCGAATGCACGGTCCTTCCGTAGCGCAGGTCCCCCACGAGGGCGACGTTTAATTCGCCTATGGGCTTCTTGCATTCTTTCCGCATGGTGTAAAGGTCCAGAAGGGTCTGCGTTGGGTGGTGGCCCGCGCCGTCGCCCGCGTTAATAACAGGCACCCGCGAGACCTCGGAGGCCATCCGGGCCGCGCCCTCCCTGGGGTGGCGGATGACGATGGCGTCCGCGTAGGACTCGATGATCTTGATGGTGTCGGACAGCGTCTCGCCCTTGACGACGGACGTGGATTCGGCCGAGTCGAAGCCGATGGTGCTTCCGCCGAGGCGCCTGACGGCCGCCTCGAAGGAGAGCCGGGTCCGGGTGGAGGGCTCGAAAAAGAGGGTCGCCACCACTTTATCTTTTAGCAGGTCCAGGCCGCCCGTCCTGGCATAGGGCTCCAGGCGCTCCGCGCGGTCCAGAATAAAGTCGATCTCTTCTCTTGAGAAGTCCTTCGTGGATATGATGTGCCTTCTCTCGAAAATCATCGCATATAGTAGGCCGCCCTCCCATAAAATAGTTGCCTATAAGCCGCAACCGGTAATTTAAGCATCACCGGCCAAATGTGTGCATTAGTGTATAAATGAGAAGAGGCTCCTCACATAACCCAGGTACGGGATGCGGAACTTCGCCACGCCCAGTATCCATTCATCCCTGACGGGCGTGTTGGGGCAGATGCCGCTGCTCTGGTCGAAGAGGAAGTTGTTATCGCCTTTGGTGATATAGCCGGAGCTGGGGGCCGCGATGCCCCCGTTCCACATGGGCTGCGAGGCATTTACATAATACAGCGCCCGATGTATGACAGGCGTCATGTTCTTGAGGCCGAAGGGCTGGTAAACGATGACGTCGCCGGCGCCATTGAAGGTCGAATAGTTCGTGCCCAGGGCGGCCTGGTACGTGGTGATGGGCGACTTCTGGATGCCCTGGATGATTATTAGATCCCCGTCGTGCATGTTGGGGTACATGCTCAGGCCGTCCACGCTCACCATCGGCGGCCATACGCCCGCGTATAAGAACAGCAATAGGGCGATGGCCCCGACGGCCAGGAGGGCGGTCAGCGTCTCCCTCGCCAGCGAGACCCAGAAGTTGTCGCTCTTCATGAACGTGTGGAAGGTATCCTTCATTGCCAGGCTAAAAACTCCTTTTTTAATTATTGCATTTTATTATATTTTTTATATAATATAAACGTTCTTATGGCGAGGCAAAACCTTAAAGCCGTTTCGCCTATGATTGGCATGTAAGCATATGCACGGCATTGAAATCGTAAAAGCGCTTGCGTCAAAGGGATACATGGTCGAGCCCGACGCCCTCGACGCCCTGGGCCAGGACCCGGACCCCGGGATAGTGGACCGGCTCGTCTCATGCCTGGACCCCGCGGCGCTGACCATCTCCCGGGACGACGTGGCCCGCTCCCTGCAAATCGGCGTTGCCTCGCAAAATAAGGTCGCGCTCATGGGGCAGATGGGTGTGCCCGCGGGGCAGATGGGCGTGCCCTCAGGGCTTATCTCCCGTAAGCCAACGCTGAAGATACTGTCGGACATCACCAACAACTCGACCTGTATCGGGGACTACGACGAGTTCGTGGGATATTTCCGTGACCGGTACGGCCGGCTCGGGGACATGATGCGCCACCGCATCAGCTCCCGCCCCATCGAGAGCCTTAAGAAGAAAAGCCTGTCCCGGGGCGAGAAGGCCGAGGTAGCGGTCATCGGCATGGTGTCCGACTTGCGGGACACGGCCAACGGCAACCGGCTCGTCGAGCTGGAGGACCGCACGGGCTCGGTGAGCGTGCTCATCTCGAAGGATAAGGACTTTTTCAATGCGCATCTCCTTCTGGACGAGGTGGTCGGCGTCACCGGCACCCTGCGGGAGGGCGGGCTGCTCATGGCCACGGGCATAGCCTACCCAGACGTGCCCAACACCAACGTGCCCCGCCGGGCGGAGGAGCCCTGCGCCGCGGCCCTCATCTCCGACGTGCACATCGGCAGCAACACCTTCCTGGAAGACCCCTGGATGCGGTTCATCGACTGGCTGAACGGGGATCTCGAGACGCAGCACGACCTGGTGTCGAGGCTGAAGTACGTGGTGGTCGCCGGGGACATTGTGGACGGCATCGGCGTCTACCCCGGCCAGGAGAAGGAGCTCCGCATCATGGACATCTACGACCAGTACCGGAAGGCCGCCGAGTACTTCGACCAGTTCCCGAAGCGCCTGAAGATCATCATCACTCCCGGTAACCACGATGCCGTGAGGCAGGCCGAGCCCCAGCCGGCGCTTTTAGAGGAAATGCAGCGCATGTTCAGGCACCCCAGCATCACCTTCGCCGGTAATCCGTCTGCAGTTGAAATGGAGGGGGTCAGGCTACTCATCTACCACGGCCGCTCGCTTGATGACCTGGTCTCGAACCTGCCCGGCGTCTCCTATGCGAGGCCGGAGAAGGCCATGGTCGAATTATTGAAACGCCGGCACCTGTCGCCCATCTACGGCGGCAAGGTCATGATCGCCCCCGAGGCAAAGGACCACTTCGTCATCGACCCGCTGCCGGACATCATGCACAGCGGCCACGTGCATACCGTGGGAGTATGCCGCTACCGGGGGGTCACCCTGGTCAACTCGGGCACCTGGCAGTCCCAGACCGAGTTCCAGAAGCGGATGAACATACAGCCGGACCCTGCCCGCATCCCCGTTGTTGATTTGCAGTCCGGCGACGTGTCCATCGTAAACTTTGGGGAATGAAGGCTCGCCCCGGTAAATCTTGTTCTAAATAGTTTATTAGACGAGGATATGGCATGTTGAAGATATTTAAAGCAAACTAAAGCCGTAATAAGCTATCGGGTTATGTATAAAGCTTATAAAGCCTGACAGCAGCAAGCATGCTTTTATAATCCCCTTCCCCTGGATGGATTGTAGTGCGGCGCTCTCCAGAAAGGAGGGCCTCTGCAGATAATCGATCACAGGGAGGAAAATAGGATGAAGATCCAGATGAAAAGGGTCAGTATCACGGCGACGGCTGTGCTGTTCGCCATGATGCTGGCCATACCGGCATTGGCGATGAGCGCGAGCGCGGCGAGCACGGGCTACGATCAGCAGCTGCTCCAGGCGCGGTATGACCTGGTGAGCGCCCGGGTGAACTTCGCCACGGGCGTCTACGCCGACACGGCGACGCTCGTGGCGAACGCCTCGGACCTGAACGTGCACGTGACCAGGCTGAACAGCGACCTCGGAACGCTGAAGGGCTACGCGAGCTCCGGCGGCAGGAGCGGCTTCAACAGCTTCCTGACCGGGACCGTCCAGCCGGACATGGCGTCCGGCATGGCGGCGCTGAAGGCGGACATGCTTAAATTCAAAGAATGGGGCGTCAGCGCCGGGACGAAGCAGCAGCTCAAGGCCGATTACCAGGCCCGGAAGAGCACCTTCGACCAGCAGACCGACGCTGCCATCATCGAGCTGGGCAACGTCCGGCTGAACTATTATAATGATGCCATGTCAAAAGATGATCAGCGCATGTCGCAGTTGAGCGCCAGGGGCATCGACGTCTCGGGCATGCAGAGCGTGAAGTCCGAAGCCATGTCCAGCGTGGTCACACCTCTGCAGTCGGCCATCAGCTCCGGCAACGCCGATGCCGTAAAGGCAGAGCTGCACGACAAATGCCTTGGCAACGGCCAGCCTTACAGCGACCACTTCTTCGCGAAGACGGACCTGGCGGCCCTGACGGCGACGGGCGCGAAGATCGGCGCCAGCACGGATAACGCGACCATACAGCAGCAGCTCGCCGACGCGAACGCGAAGCTCTCCAGCGCCCAGGGCACGCTGAACGTAGTGGGCACGAACCCCTACACCTCGGACCAGCAGAGCCAGATATGGGACAACCTGAAGGCCGCTTCCGACGGGCTGAAGACGATTCTCAAGGAGCTTAACAGCCAGAACAAGCAGGGATAACTCGATTACCCCTGCTTTTGAGGTGTCAAACTCATGGATAGAAAGGTTCTGGCAATGTTCCTCATACTCCTCACGGCCGCCTGCCTCATCGCGGGCTGCACGGGCCGGAGGAACGAAGCGACATCGACCCCGACGACCGCTCCCGCGGCAGTGACGACCGTCACGCCGGCGGCGGGCGCGACCGTCCAGCCCTCGGCCGCCCCCGGCCAGGCCAGTGCCACGCCTGCCCCCTCCACGGCCATTACTGAAAATTCGAGCCCAGGAGTGGCCGGCCTCGACCCCTCGCTGCTGAGCATATCCGGCGAGAACCAGGATGAGGGAGGCTTCTCCGATGACGGGCTTCCCACGCCCACGGTGGATTAAAAGTAATCGGAAGGGCTCGTAAGCTGGCGGCGGGCGAAGTCCCCTATCCCGGGCTCGCCCCCGCATTCTTTTAAGGCCTGCTCCACTTTACCGTAGTACGATTTCGCCTTCTCCGCATCGCCCAGGCGCCGGGCGATGTCGCCGATGAGGTACGTATACACGGCTTTGTTCTCGTTCGGCGCGTCGGCCTGCTCCAGCGCCCTCTCGAAGTAGAACATGGCCTTCTCCAGGTAGAAACGCTCATTATCCTTCTCGCCTTTGATGCGGCAGCACCAGGCCCCCATGTGGTAGATGCGGGCCAGCACCGCGAACGGGGCGCCCCGCCACTCGGCGCACAGCGCCGCCAGGTAATAGTTACCGTTCGTGCCGATCCTGACCTTCTTTATCTCTGGCGTGATGTTCTCCTCGAGCATTCCCTTGAAAACGGGCGTGAAGCTCTGGGGCTGGAAGTCGCCCTCGTAGCCCGTATAGCCGCAGCTCGCGCACGTGTGGACGAAGTAGCAGACGGGCTGCAGGCCCTCGGCCTCCTTATAGAGGTCGGAGTGGAGCCTCCCGAAGGAATTCGTGGAAGCCACCATCTGCGACTCGAACTTGTTGCCGCAGAACGGGCAGGTGAACTGGTGGGGCTGTAGCGTGGTCATCGCGATAATGTGGGCTGCCGGACGATAAAAAAGTGTTGTCTACCGGCCGTACATTTTCCGGACGACTTCCATGACTCCCATGCCCTTATCAGTGATCTGGTAGAGGCCGCTGTCCTCTTTTGAGACCAGGCCCGAGGAGGCCAGCTTGTTCAGGTGATATATGAGGTGGCCTCCCCCGTAGCCGGTGACCTTGCCCAGCTCCTTGAACGACATGCCCCCTGACGTCAGGTGTTTAAGCATGATGAACCGGCCCCTGTGGGACAGCGGGTCGATGAGCTCTGACACGGTGAGGTCGTCCGGAAGCTGCTTGAAATACGTGCGGCTTCGCCTCACCGCTATTTCGTTCCGGTACGCGGTGAACTTCTTTTCCATGCCCAGCAGCCGGTCCCGCTCGGCGATGTAGATCCACTGGCAGCGCTCGCAGGCCGTGCCCTTGAAGCTCCGGGAATCGTCGTCGTCGTGGGCGACGATGGCGGCCAGCGCCTTTTCCCTTGTTTCCTGCGGGGCGCCGTCCATGCTGTCGATGCCCTTGCGTAAGTGCTCCTCGACGAAGTGCGCGATGCACGAGTCCCTCTCCGTCGGCGGGCAATCGTGGCACATCTCCTCATTAAACCGCTTTTCCGCGCCCCCGATGGACATCTCGTAGGCGATCTGCCTGTACCCGGCCGACATGGCGTCCTGTAATCCCGCCGTCATGTCCTCGAGCATCGCCACCTGGGCTTCTTTTAATTCGGCGGCCATGGATGCGATCTCCTGCCGGAGTTCCGAGCGCATCTCCTTCATGTCCCGCTCGATGCCCGCGATCCGCTCCTCGATCCTGTCCTTCCTCATCGATCTGTATGTTAGCTCTGAAGTATAATAAAATTACCGTATATTAGTTAAAACCGGATAAAATTCTAGCCATATTTCCATAAGGTAAGTTTTCGATATACAAATTTTACCTTAACAGATATCATCTTCATTCGCCAATAAGCCCGTGAGGCTGAACATGGAAATGTACACCAGTAAAGATAAAAATGTGTTAACAACCGTATTTCAGGGCCACGCTGTCAATAAGTTCTTCAGGATAGCGCATTCTATTCTAAAAATTGGCCTGTCCAGCGGCGAGAGAGCGAAGACAGAGGCAGAACGCCAGGCTGAAAACCGCAAGAGATGCTACGAGGCACAGGCGATAGCCGATACATGGCAGGGGCCGAGGTACTATCGATAAAATGGTAAAAGGGGCTTAAACGCGCCCCTGCTCCTTTACGATTCGGGCGATGTCCGAGCCGACGTCCGACGTCTTCGAGGACCCGCCCAGATCATAAGTCCGGACCTTCCTGTCCACGAGGTTCTTCTCGATGGCCGTCAGGATGCCGCCGGCCGCCTCCTTTTCCCCTAAATACTCCATCATGAGCGCGCCGGCCCAGATGGTGGCGATGGGGTTGACCTTGTTTAGGCCCTTATACCTGGGAGCGGAGCCGCCCATGGGCTCGAACATGCTGGTGCCCTCCGGGTTGATGTTCCCGCCCGGGGCCAGGCCCAGGCCGCCCTGGATCATGGCGCCCAGGTCCGTGATGATATCGCCGAACATGTTGGGGGCCACGACCACGTCGAAGAACTCCGGGTTCTTCACGAACCACATGGTTACCGCGTCGACGAAATTAAAATCGGTCTTGACGTCCGGGTAGCCCTTGCCCACATCCTGGAATATCTCCCTCCAGAAGCCATAGATGTCCGTCATGACGTTGGCCTTGTCGACGCTCGATAAGTGCTTGTGGCGCTGCTGCGCCAGCTTATATGAGTAGTCGATAATGCGCCAGGTGCCCTCTTTGCTTATCACGCCGATCTGGTAGGCGATCTCGTCGCTGTCCGTGAGCACGTCCAGGTCGAACTTGGCGCTGAACGTCTCGCGCATTAGCTTTAAGTGCTGGTGGGACAGCCCCTTCACGCCGCGGCCCCCGATGCCCGCGTAGAAGTCCTCGGTGTTCTCCCTCACGACGTAAAAGTCGATGTCCTTCGAGGTCTTGTTTTTAATGGGCGTGTCCACGCCCTCCAGTAATTTAACCGGGCGCAGGTTAATATACTGGTCGAAGTAGAACCGCATCTTCAGCAGCACGCCCTTCTCCAGAATGCCCGTCTTGACCTTCCGCTCATCGCCCAGCGAGCCCAGGTAGATCGCCCGGTAGCCGCCCAGCTCCCTGAGCGTGTCCTCGGAAACGGTCTCCCCCGTCTCCAGGTAGTGGTCGGCGCCCAGGGGCATGACCACCCAGTCCACGTCGTAGCCGTAGACCTCGCCCGCCGCCTCGACGACCTTTTTACCCTCGGCAATGACCTCGGGGCCGATGCCGTCCCCCGGGATCACCGGTATCTTGTACGATGTCATCCAGTAACCTCTTGAACCATAGTAGTATGAGTGCTATTCATCTATTCTTCTTTGTCATTTGCTTTTTGGCCGGCTTCTTCGCGGCCGGCCTGCTCTTCTTCGAGACCAGGGCCCTGGCATACTCGATGAGCCCGCCCTTATCCACGATGTCCTCTAAAAATTCGGGCAGGGGGACGGTCCTGTAAGTCTCGTTCTTCGTAAGGTTTTTAATATTATTGCCCTCGAGCTCCAGGATGTCGCCGTCCGAGATGCGGCCGGCGTCCTTGCACTCCAGCATGGGGAGGCCGATGTTGATGGAGTTCCTGAAGAAGATGCGGGCGAAGGACTTCGCGATGACGCACTTTATTCCCGCCCCTTTGAGCGCCAGGGGCGCGTGCTCCCGCGAGGAGCCGCAGCCGAAGTTCTCCCCGGCCACCACGACGTCCCCGGGAGAGGGCCTGAAGTCCGGCCTCACGCCCTCGAAGGCGTGCCTCGCCAGCTCCTTCGGGTCATTGATGATCAAGAACCTGCCGGGGATGATGGCGTCGGTGTCCACGTCGTCCCCGAACTTCCAGGCCCTCGCGAGGTCCTTCGCGCTCTCCATTACCAGCTTCTTTGTCGCTTTCCTTGCCATGGTCACACGCTCCTCGGGTCAGTGATCCTGCCCTTGATAGCAGAGGCCGCCGCCGTGGCGGGGCTGCATAAATACACAAAGGCGTCCGGGCTGCCCTGACGGCCCTTGAAGTTCCGGTTGGACGTGGACAGCCCCACCTCGCCCGGCCCCAGCAGGCCGAACGAGCCGCCCATGCACGGGCCGCAGCATGGCGACTCCACCAGTGCCCCGGCGTTCATGAACTCCTCTACGAGGCCGGCCTTCAGCACTTTCATATACTCGGTGTGCGAGGCCGGTATGACGATCATGCGGGCCTCCTTAGCCACGGGCCGGCCGTCCATGATATCGGCCGCGACCTTCAAGTCCTCGAACCGGCCGTTGGTGCACGAGCCCAGGAAGACCTGGTCGATCCTCTTGCCCTCGACTTTACCGACGTCGACCACGTTGTCGACGTTGTGGGGGCAGGCGACCTGGGGCTCCAGCCTGCCGGCGTCGTACTCCCTGACCTCTGAGTAGATGGCGCCCTTATCGCTCTTCAAATTCCTGTCCAGTTTGTACCCCTTCGAGCGCTCCTGGACGTACTTCTCCGTCGTGCGGTCGGGCTCGATGATGCCCGCCTTGCCGCCCATCTCGATGGCCATGTTGCTTATCGTCATGCGCTGGGACATATCCAGCCTCTTTATGGCGTCGCCGGCATATTCACACGCCTTATAGCGTGCGCCGTCAGCCCCCACGTCCCCGATCAGCTTGAGGATGATATCTTTGGAGTAGACGCGGTCCCCGAGCCTGCCATTGACTTCAAACCGTATCGACTCCGGCACACGGAACCATAGCTTGCCCAGGGCAAATACTGCCGCCATGTCCGTGGAGCCGATGCCCGTGCCGAAGGCGCCGACCGCGCCGTAGGCGCAGGTATGGGAGTCCGAGCCCACGACCAGTTGTCCCGGCAACACGTGGCCCTTCTCGGGCATGACCTGGTGGCAGATCCCCTCGTGCAGGTCGTAGAAATGCCTGATCTTCTGGTCTTTCGCGAACTTCCTCAGTAAAATGTGATTCTCAGCGGCGTTGAGCGAATCGGCGGGGACCTGGTGGTCGAATAAAATAATGATCTTGTTAGGGTCCCAAACCTTCTTTTCGTCCTCATCCCGCATTATTTCGTAGAAGCCCTCGACGGCGAGGGGACCCGTTATGTCGTGGGTCATAGCCCTGTCGATGGACGCCATCACGAAATCGCCCGCTCTCACGGGCCTGCCGGACGCCCTGGTGAAGATCTTTTCCGTTATGGTGAGGTCATTCGACATGTGAATCCAAGGTAGCATAATGCCTTGAAGTCATTATAAATTTAACCATAATAGAATGTTAGTTGCACCCGCCAGATTTTTGAATCAATAGTATTAATAGTGGTCAAGCCCTACCGTAGAAGAGCGTGCTACATATGTCCGACGTGCTTGAAGTCTATGAAAAACTGAACGGGAAGATCACCCAGAATGAGTTCAAAAAGCTGGTGGACGAGAAGATGGATATCATGGGCGGCCTGTGCGACGAGCACACCGCCGCTCTGCTAGTGGCCCACGACCTGGGCGTCGAGGGCGCCGGCGCCATCAAGATAAAGGAGATCACGCTCGACAAGAAGAACGTGCAGTTCATCGCGAAGGTGACCGGGGCCTCCGACGTCCGGAAGTTCAGCCGCAACGACGGCACGGAGGGCCGGGTATGTAACCTCACGGTGGCAGACGAGACCGGCGAGATCACAGTGGTTCTATGGGACGAGCTCGCAGACGCAGTGATGACCGGCGACATAAAAGAGAACGACGTGCTCAAGGTCAGCGGCTACCTGAAGGAGAGCCAGCGCGGCCTGGAAGTGAACATCGGCCGGGGCGGCGGCATCGCGAAGGACGAGAGCACGAAGATAACCGTTAAAGACCCGATGGTCCTCATAAGCGAGGTCCGGATGGGCATGGGCAACGTGTGCGTCCGGGCCATGATCCTGTCCAGGCAGGAGCCCCGTACCTTTAACCGGAAGGACGGTTCCCAGGGCTCGGTCCAGGGCATCATGATCGGCGACGAGTCTGGCAAGATCCGCCTGACCGTCTGGGACAACAAGCTCAAGGACATCGAGGCGCTCAACCCTGGCGACTCCATCGAGGTCTTGCACGCCTACACCCGGGAGTCCATGGGCGGCGTGGAGATACAGGTCGGAAACCGCGGCATCATCCGCAAGTCCGATAAGAAGGTGGAGTACGAGGAGCCGGTCACGAAGATCGGCGACATAGAGGCGGATAAGTCGTATAATATCAAGGGCGTGGTCACGGGCATCGACGGCGTGCGGGAGTTCACCACCAAGGACGGCAAGCTCGGCCGGCTGTGCGGCGTGCACGTGTCGGACGAGACGGGGCGGGTACGCGTGGTGTTCTGGGGCGAACACGCGAACTTCGCCGAGGCGCTCTCCGTGGGCGACAAGATCCTTGTCACGGACGCCCAGGCGAAATTGAATTTCCGGCAGGAGCTCGAGCTCTCCGCGAACTGGCGCAGCGCCGTCAGGAAGCTCGAATAACCGCTATAACCTTTTTGCATTCGTTTTGCCTTCATGGAGTGTCGTTTCGTTGATGCGAATTCTTGCTCTTACTTATTAACAAAATGGAAACCGTGTCGCCGTGGGTTCGCCGTGCCGATTTTTAATAAACGCCGTGTTCGCCGTGTCGCCATGGCGAATTAGAAACCGTACGCTCCGCGGGGGCTTCTCCTGTATGATGAAAATCGCCCAACCTGATAACAATTAAATACCAAAACGGTATTATGGTGGTTTACATGAAGCTATTAGTCAGCCCCATGAACGTTCAGGAGGCGATCGCGGCCGAGCAGGGCGGCGCCGACATCATCGACGTCAAGAACCCGAAGGAGGGCTCCCTCGGCGCCAACTTCCCGTGGGTCATCGCGCAGATCAAGTCCAGTATAACGAAACCGCTGAGCGCGACCATCGGCGACTTCGGCTTCAAGCCCGGCACGGCCTCCCTGGCGGCGCTGGGCGCGGCGGTGGCCGGCGCGCAGTACATCAAGGTTGGGCTGTACGACATTCACACGCCGGAGCAGGCTTACGAGCTCCTGGCCGGCATCACCAGGGCCGTCCGCACCTTCGACGCTGAAAAGACCATCGTCGCTTCGGCTTACTCCGATTATTCGAGGATCGGGTCCATCAGTCCTTATGAGCTGCCGGAGGCAGCGAAGAAGGCCGACGTCGACGTGGTCATGGTGGACACGGGCATCAAGGACGGCAAGTCCACTTTCGAGTTCATGAGTAACGAGGAATTAAAAAGATTCGTCGGCCTGGCTCACGATAACCGGCTCCACTGCGCCATCGCGGGCTCCATCAAATTCGAGGACATCCCGGCGATAAAAAATATCGCGCCGGACATCATCGGCGTCCGGGGCATGGTATGCGGCGGGGACCGCACCGAGGCCATCCGGCCCGAGCTCGTCCGGAAGCTCAAGGCCATGCTGGGATAAAAATCGCCTGCATCCGGCATGGACATTTTTTTAAGAACGCCCCACGCGCTATAAAAAACCCAAAAGAGGAAATTTATTAATATTGGGTTCGGGCATACTTACCCAAAAGGGTATGGTGATCCATAGTGTTCTTAAAAAAGCTCGACGCCCCGCTCGGTATTACTTTTGACGACGTCCTTCTGGTCCCGGGCAAGTCGTACGTTGAACCGGACCATGCGGACGTCAAATCCCGTTTTTCGAAGAACATCGTCCTGGGCGTCCCCATCGTCAGCGCCGCCATGGACACCGTCTCCGTGGCCGAGATGGCCGTCGCGGTCGCCCGGGAGGGCGGCATCGGCGTCATCCACCGCAACATGGCCCGGGAGGCGCAGGTCGAGGAAATAAAGAAGGTCAAGCGCGGCGAGGAGATCCTCACCCGGGACGTGACGACCGCCAGCCCGTCGCAGACCATCGACTCGGTCTGGAAGGTCATGACAGAGCAGAGCATCAGCGGCATTCCCATAATCGAGAATGGCCGGCTCGTCGGCATCTTAAGCCGCCGGGACATCCGGCCCATCGTCAAGGCCGACCCAAACAAAAAGATCGTCGAGGTCATGACCCGCGACGTGGTCACCGCCCGGGAGAGCGTCACGATAGACGAGGCCATCGACATCATGTACGAGCACAAGGTCGAGAGGCTGCCCATCATAAACGACCGGGGCAGCCTGATAGGCATCATCTCCATGCAGAGCATCATCGAGAGGCGGCAGTACCCGAACGCCAATAAGAACGGCGAGGACCAGCTCCGGGTCGCGGCCGCGGTCGGGCCCTTCGACATCGAGCGGGCCATGGCCCTGGACAAGGCCGGCGCGGACGCGATCTGCGTCGACTGCGCCCACGCCCATAACATGCGGGTCGCCGAGTCCGCCCGCCGCATAAAGAAGATGGTGGCCGCGGACGTGGTCGTGGGCAACATCGCCACCGCCGAGGCGTGCGAGGATCTGGCAGGGTTCGCGGACGGCGTCAAGGTGGGCGTAGGGCCGGGCTCCATCTGCACGACAAGGGTGGTGGCCGGCGTGGGCGTCCCCCAGCTAACGGCGGTCGCCAGCGCGGCGGACGTGGCCCGGGCCGCGGGCGTGCCGGTCATCGCCGACGGCGGAGTGCGCTACTCGGGCGACGTGGCAAAGGCCATCGCGGCGGGCGCCGACTGCGTCATGCTGGGCAACCTGCTGGCCGGCACAAAGGAGGCGCCGGGCCGGCTCATCACGGTCAAAGGGAGGAAGTATAAGCAGTACCGCGGCATGGGATCGCTTGGCGCAATGGCGGGCGGCGAGTGTTCCGACCGGTATTCCCAGGGCGACATGGGCCGGGCAAAGTTCGTGTCCGAGGGCGTCGAGGGCGCCATCCCGTACCGGGGCACCGTGGCCGACATCGTCTACCAGCTTATCGGCGGCCTGCGGGCGTCCATGGGCTACTGCGGGGCGAATAACATAAAGGAGATGCAGGAGAAGGCCCGGTTTATCCGGGTCACGCCATCGGGCATAGCCGAGAGCCACCCGCACGACGTCATAATCACCGACGAGGCGCCGAACTACCCTTTAACCCTATGGCAGTGACGGATAGCGGGCTCCGCACGCCCTCGCTAAATCTTTAATGGCACTTCTCCATAATTGGGACGCTGGTGCGGCCCGGATCATGGGAAGGATATGCTTTATTTTACCGGTTTAATATCGTGCCTTTGTGGCGGAAAAATGGCGTCCTCTATACCCTTAGTATCTTAAATGGCGAAGGATAAAAAAGCAACAGAAAAAATAGAAAAAGGGGGAAATACTTACGCATCGAGGCGCAGCCTCTTCACGACGAAGTCAGTGTCCAGCGCCAGCAGGAACGGCCCGAGTTTGGGCCCCCTGGGCTTTCCAAGGAGCAGCAGGTAGGCCGTCTTGAACAGCTTTCCGGGCTTGATGCCCCGGCGCTTGGCCATCTCGAAGATCTCGTACTGCGTCTCCTCCTCGGTGTGCTTCGCCTCGATGTAGTCGGCCAGCTCGGAGAGCGCCTCTTTTTCGGCGGCGTCGATGTCGGGGGGCACCTCGAGCTTTTCCGCTATCGTGACGTTGTACTCCTCGGGGCCGTACTTGTGCGCCCAGGTGCCGGCCTTGTATACGCGCGTCAGGGCGTCCTGTTCCTGTTCCCTTGTGGCGTCCTGGGGCAGGTGGCCGGTCTTTTTGAGCGTACGGATGATGTGCTCGTCGTTCTTCGAGACGCTCACCATGGCGGCGAACGTGTAGGGTATGCGCACCTTCCGGCGGCCTATGGGCAGCATGGGATATACGCGCTTCGCGGTCTCCTTCTCCTCGGGGTCCGGGGTCTCCACCTCGTCATAATGGATACGCTCGAACCGGTCGAAAGCATCGACAATAAAGTTGATGTTCTTGACGTCCAGGTTCTTCTGCTTCATGGGGTTGAGAGAGTAGAAGTACAAAAACGTCTCCGGCTCCATGATCTCCAGCATGTCCTGGGTGATGAACACGTTGCCGTGCCGCGTGGACATCTTGGCCCCGTTGATCAGGAAGAACTCGTAGACGGTGTATACGGGCGGCTGCCTTTTGAGAATTACTTTCGATATTTCCTGCCCTGACGGCCACGAGCCCTCGTAGTGGTCCTTGCCGAAGGGCTCCATCCTGACGTCGAAGATCTGCCACTGGGAGGGCCACTCGAAGCGCCAGGGGAGCTTGCCGTTGTTGAGGGACGTGGTCCCCTGGTGGCCGCAGCCGGGCACCTCGAACTCGCCGGCGAGCGATTTCGACTCGCACACGTAGTCCACGGCCCAGTCGTCCAGATGGACCGCGGTCGCCTTCGCCGTGATCCGGCCGCAGTTCTCGCATATGGGGTTAAATGGAATGTAGTCGGCCGGGGTGTTCATCTGAAACTTCGAGATGACCTCCCGGGCCAGCGGGATGTCCGACAGGATCGTCCGCATCGGCGGCTCGAACCTGCCCTCGCTGTAGAGCGCGTCGTTGCTGAAGTCCTCCACGTGGACGCCCAGCGCCTCGACGCCGTCGAGCCAGACTTTGTTGAAGTGCTCGGCCCACGACTTGCAGCAGCCGAACGGGTCGGGAACGTGGACATAGGGTATGCCGATGTACTTGCCCAGCTCCCCGAGCTCCTTTTCGGAGAGGACCTTCCACTTCCCCTCGCGGTCCGGCATGCGCTCCGGGATCTTCCGCAGCGGGTCCCGGTCGTCGCTCGTGTGGACGTGCCGGGTCCTGACGCCCATGCTCTTTAGCGACTCGCTGATAAAATAGCCTCTGAGAATGTCGTTGATGTTGCCGATGTGCTTGCCGCCCGAGGGGGACGCGGCGCACTTGACCACGACCTCGCCCTTTCCATAGCGCTCGACGACCTCGTCGGCGATCGAATCGGCCCAGAATACCCTGTACGTCATGTTATCCGGCACAATCTATCCTTTCATGCTATAAGTTACTTTCTGCCCGCCGGCGGCTGCATCAGGATATACGGATTACCGTAGAGGTCGGCGAACATGGCCTCGATGGCGAACCCGAAGTCCTGCGGGGGGCTCAGTATCTTCACGCCTCTTTTCGCGAGCTCGTCGCACGTCTTTTTGCAGTCGTCCACCTTGAACGCCCAGGCGGTGCCCTGGCCGATCCGCCCGAGCATCTCCTCCGTCAGGTCGCCGAACGTGGCTTTGCCCGGCTTCTGCAGCACGATCTGCACGTCACGCCCCTGCTTCGGCGATACGGTCAGCCACCGGTCGCCCGAGGGCATCTTCGAGTCCTCGGCCTTCTCGAACCCGAGCTTATTTGTGTAAAAGTCCAGCGCTTCGTCGTAGTCCCGGACCAGGACGGTCACGTGCGATATTCTCTCGATCATCAGAAATCCCTAATTACATATGCGCAGATGGAAATAAAATGTCGTTTACCGGATGATGCCGGCCAGCGCCCGCCTGGCCCTGACGGGGAGCATCTTCAGGTTCCGGTACGAGTAGCGGAGCATTGTCCTCTTTATCATTCGCTCGGCCCACTGCACGTCCAGGTCCCGGGAGATATAAAACCTGGGCTTGAACAGCTCGGAGGCGTCATTGACGAGGCCTTCGCCCTTCGCCGTCTCGAAGAGGCGGGTGCCGGGCAGCAGACGGATGCCCATGGTGTAAGTGAAACTCGCATAATGGACGTGACGGAGCGTATCGAGCGATTCCCTGATCGTGGAGGCGTTCTCCCCTGGGCCGCCGAACAGGGCCTGCACCATGAACGGTATTTTATGGCGGTCGAGCAGCCTGGCACATGCCAGCGCGTCCTCCAGCGTAAAGGGCTTATTGTAGCTCCGCAGCATCCGCCTCGAGAACGTCTCCGCGCCAAGCGAGGCGCAGATTCCTCCGGCCTTTTTAAATAATCCCAGGAGCTCGTCGTCGAAGTGGCCGGCTACCGGCACGATGGTGGTATTCAGATATACCTTCAGGCCCGACCGGATGATAGCGCTCAGTACATCTTTGGCGTAGCCGGCAGGCGTGTTAAAGCAGGCGTCGGTGAGCGTAATCACCCGGGTGCCCTGCGCCTTCAGCGCCCGGATCTCGCCCACGATGTCATCCACGTTCCTGGGCCTGAGCTCTCCGCCGAACGCCGTGGTCACGTTGCAGTAGGCGCAGCGGTACGGGCATCCGGACTTGGTGACGACGGCGCCCGCCAGGAAGCCCTTCGCGTATCCGTTCATGGGCACCAGGTCCCACCGGGCCTTAGAGCGGTATCCTCCAAGGTCGGGCGGGTTAGCCTTTATATGCCCGTTCTCCCTCCACACCAGGCCGGGTATGCCCCGGTCCAGGCTGCCCGTGTTCAGCGACGCCAGCAGGCGCGGCAGGCTCTCCTCGCCCTGGCCCGCGATGCCGTAGTCGGCGCCCAGGTACTCGAGCATCTGGGCCGGGAACGTCGTAAACGCCGTGCCGCCGAGCACCGTGGTCACGCCCGCGGATTTAACGATGCCCGCCAGCCGCTTCGCGTCATCCACGAAGTACTGCGTGTGGCGCATGTCCTGGTTGTCCACGTTGCGTAAGGACAGCCCCGCGACGTCCGGCCTGAACCCTGCGATGGCCCTCCTGAGCTCGCCCTCCGGGTCCCTGGAGAACATGAGGTCGACGACCTTCACGTCATGGCCCTCCCGGCGCAGCGGCTCCACGAGGTAGGCGATGCCGATCGGCGGAGGCGCCATCGGGCGATAGCGGTTCATGTAGACCAGGAGGACCTTCATAATTAATGATTTTATATGACAAATTATATTAATTTTCTCGGTATCATTTTACATTCCACGCGTCAACGAGCTCCAGGACCTGGAATAGATTGATGCCGGGGACGACGGCGTCGGGCGTGACCCCCTTGATGGCCCGGGCAGGCCTGTCGGATACGAAGATGGTGCGCATGCCGAGCTTCGAGGCGCCCATCATGTCCGCCGTCATGTCGTTGCCCACCATGACGGCCTCGGACGGCTTCACGTTCAGGCTACTCAGCGCTCTTGTAAAGATCCGGGAGTTGGGCTTCTTGACGCCCGCCTGGCTGGACAGCACTATAGTTTCAAAATACCTGGTCAGATCGTACAGGCCGAGCTCGGGCATGGTGAACGCCTCCTGAGCGTTGGACACGATGCCCAGGCGGTACTTCTTCTGCATCTGGTCGAGTGCCGGCTTCACCGTGGGGTAAATAAAGATACGCTTCCGCGTCATGGCCCGGAAAAGCTGGGAGAGGTCCGACGACAGGTGGTCCAGCTCCTCGGGCGTCCTCGAGGCGAACTTCATGACGATTGCCCTGAATACTTCGCGCACATCAGAGTCGGGGTACATCTCCTTTTGCTCCCCAACCCGTAACTCGAACTCCTCTATGATGTTCTTGAAGATGTCCGCCTCCGCCCGGCTCCGGGCCTCGGCGGAGCCCAGGCGGCGTGCGAACTCCTCCCTATAGAGCCACTTAAGCTGGTCGCCGGAGACGTAAATATACTTGTACTCGAGCCACTTCGACAGCGCATCGTAGGACGCGGGATCGTTCTCGTCCGTGGTGATATCGATGAGCGTGCCATAAATGTCGAAGAGTATGGTCGTGATCATGGCCCCTCCTCGATGAGCCGCGCGCCCGCCTCGACCAGATAGCGCCTGTAGTCGCGCTTCCAGTATCCCAGCATGGCTATTTTGAAAAAGCCCAGGGCCACGTAGAACGGAAGTAGCCCCTCGATCATGTCCGACTCCAGGGCCGAGGGCGCATAGGCATGCAGAAAATGTTCCACGTAGGGCCCAGCCCTCCGCATGTCTTTCGTAATGTACCCGCATTGGTGCTGGAGCTCGGCCACCATAGTGCCCACGTCCAGGAGAGGGCTCCGCCCCGGGCGACTGCGCTCCAGGTCGAAGCCGTAAATGATGCCCTCGTGTATCTTAAAGTTCGACGGGTTGGCGTCGCCGTGGACGGTTACGCCCCTCTGCTCGAAGAGAGGCCGGCGGCCGTGCCAGCGGCTCAGGCCCTTCATGATCCGGCGGTGGGACCCGTCCAGGGCGCCCTGGTCCTCCAGATAAAACAGGGGCTTCATAAACGAGTAAAAGGTATCGGCGCCGTCCACCTTCGGGCTCTGGGGCATGAGCGTGTGGATCTTCCGGAGGAGCCCTGCCGTCAGGTCCAGGGCGCTCAGCAGCTCCCGGTCTTCTCCGCCATTCAGCGTCCGCTGGACGATGGACAGCAATGATTCGCCGGGCACGTAGGCCGTGGCCAGCGCGCAGTCCAGGCCCTCGTTGACGCCCAGCGCCCTCACGACCCTGTGCCTGCCCGAGGCGAACCCGTTCTTCTCGAACTCCCGGAGGATGCCGTACTCTGAGAGCATCTCCCGGCACGGGTCATAGGTGACGCCGGTGCGGCCCAGGGTTCGGCGGAAAAATTTGACGTGGACCCGGGGGACGTCCGCCCCGTACACGCGGGACTCGTGGGACGACGCCGGCGGCACTTCCATTTCCGCCAGCGGGCCGGAGCTGGCGCCGAACACATCCGGGTGCTGCCTGGCGAGGCCCGCCAGCCAGTCGGGCGCGGCCGTGCTCTGCATGGGTCACTCCCCTAGTGAGTAGGGCACCGCCTCGGGGAAGACCTCGATGCCGCCCCGCCCGATGCCCATGGGCACGATCTTCATGCTGAATGCCTGGCGCCGCATCTTGGTCACCCGGAAGCAGCGCTCCACGTTGTTCCCCATCCTGGATAAAATGAGGTTGATATTCCCGTCGCTCATGTACATCTCCTCGGTCAGGGGCATGTTGGGGAATTCGCCCATGACCTCCGATATGAGCAGCGAGGTGATCCCGCGCTTTTTCAGGATGCGGATGAATTTCAGCAGATATCGCCGCCGATCCACGTCCTGCGGGAAGTAGAACTTGAACAGGTTCATCGGATCGACGACCATTCGCCTCGCCTCCGTCCTGCCCAGCAGCTCCATGATGCCCTCCAGCGAGCCCGGGAGGTCCATCTTCGAGAAGTAGTCGTCGGTTACCATCGTTATGGCCCCCTTCTCCACGAGGCCGTCCCAGGCCTCCAGCCCTATTGAGCCCGCGTACTCCGAAAGCGAGCGGTCCGTCTCCTCCATGGCCACGACGAGCCCGCCCTCGCCGTAGTCCTTCGCCCCGGAATAGACGAACTGCATGCCGAAGATGGACTTGCCCGAGCCGGGCGGCCCGGAGACGAGCACGGCGGACCCCGGGTATATGCCGCCATTTAAAATAGTGTCAGCGCCGGGCACCCCGGTCCGGACGAGTTCGATATGTTGCGCCATGTGGTTCAATCAAAGAATATATAATTGTTTATATAATAATATTACCAAAAACCCATGACTATTTCAATGTATCAATAATTTTCACGAACAATGGTCGGGCGTTTTATCCGTTTGCCATCTGGCAATCGAGCTCCGGGGGTCCGCGAGGGGGCCGAAGCGCAGCGAAGGTCCCCCTTCAGCCTCAGTAAAAGAATTACCATCTGCCCAACAATCGCTACACGACAGAATCGATCCAGATGATATCCATCGTATCCAGATCGATGACTGCGGCCTGGCCATCGGCGGCATAGCCGGGATTAATGATCCAGGCCCCGTCTTTGATCTTACCGCGCGCGGCGTGGATATGGCCGCAGATGATGACGTCCACCCTGTCGAGCGCACTGCGTAAGGCCGGGCTGCCGGCGGCGCCTTTAGGCGTCATGTCCAGCGTGTTCTGGGGGGGAGTATGTGTGACTAAAACAGTCCGCTGAGGCGGCGTATGGCTCAGGAGCACGTCCAGCTTATAGGCGAGCTGCTCCTCCGTGTACTCGTTCGGCGTGCTATTTCCGGTCGGGTTCGAGCCGCCCAGGCCCATGAACTCGGTGTTGCCATAGATCTTCGGCGTCTCCTCCAGGTCGACGGCGTAATGGCCGATGGCCTCCTTGACCTCGGGCGTGTCCCAGTTGCCCGCGACGCACAGGACGTTCTTACAAAAGTGCTTGAGCTCCGATATGCTCCTCACCGCGTTCTCCGGAGGCCCGCCGTGGGTGAGGTCCCCGGCGACAACGACGACATCGACGGGATCGCTCTTCTTCATGATGCCGTCCAGCCGGAAAAACTTGCCGTGGATGTCCGAGAGGGCCAATATTCTCATAGCCTTATCTTATCTCTCTTGTTCACATAAAGATTGGCAAGTAGCCCTTTTAACGCAGGCAACCATTTTAACCCCGCCGGTTTATTTTTTATTTGGAAAAGATGGGAAACAGGCTACAAACGATGGGGTGGGAGTTCGACATAGAGGAGCTCTGCTTTAACTGCCGGGCCCAGGCCATCCAGCGCATAAAAATACTGCCCCGTGAACTGCTGACGCAGTGCATGAGCTGCGGGGCGGAGGCCCACTACGCCCAGTATGGGGCCCACGAGGAGAAAAAGATGCCCGCGCTGGAGGGCACCGGCGTGGACGCGGAGTTCGGCGCCTGGCGCTTCTGTCATGAGGCATGCTGCCCGCACTGCGGGGCGGAGGCCCCCAGCGAAGTCATGATCGACCCTGCCATGGCCCTGGTAGCCTGCGAAAAATGCCTGTTCACCCGGCTATACAGGTTCGACGCGTTCGATAAGAGCTGGCGGAGGTAGCATGGACGAGACGTGGATGATCTTCGTGATGCCCGAGACAGGGCTCTGCGCCGGGGACCTGGCGCAGCAGGCGGAAAAGGCGGGCCTGAGGACGAAGGCGACGTGCTTCGGCACGCTCGCCGAAGGCGAGGAGTCGAAGGTACGTAGCTTCGTCGACGGCCTGAGGCGGAACTGCCGGGGGTCGATATACGCCCGGCGCCGGGGCTTCTCGATCGAGGACACCGTGATCTGTGCCCGAACATTCCGCCTCGACGAGAGCCCCCCGTGGCTGCCCCGCTATACGGGGCAGATAAGGCGCTATACATCGTGATGATGGCATAGCTTTTTATTTCTATAGCGCGCCAATAGCAGAGAGGAGTTACACTGGAGAAGCTGAAGATCGGGGAGTGGGCGGTCATCGCCGGCATCGCGCTGTTCCTTCTGCTCGTGCAGGCCATCTCGCTGCTGCTTGTGCCTCCCCTTCAGAGCTACCACCTGGATAATGCCTTCGGGAACCCGGAGAGCGTTTGGAACTCGCTTTATTACGTGGTGCTGCTGTTGCTTTTCACCGGGGCCATGCTTATCATAGTCAGGTACAAGGTGAACTGGCTGATCCAGGCCATCATGGCCGTCGCCGTATTATCGACGCTGGTCTACGTCCTGTTCGGCCTGGCCGTGCTGCTCGTGCCGTCCGTCGACCCGCTGATCGCCGGGGGCGTATCGGTCGTGCTTTCCCTGCTGCTCACGGCGCTTCTCATCGTCTACCCCGAATGGTACATCATCGACACGGTAGGCGTGCTGGTGGCGGCGGGGGCGAGCGCCCTCTTCGGCATATCGCTGGCCATCCTGCCGACCATCGTACTGCTGGTGATCCTGGCCGTCTATGACTATATCTCCGTCTACAAGACGAAGCACATGCTCAAGCTGGCCGAGGGCTTCATGGACCTGAAGATGCCCATCATGTTCGTCATGCCCCGGCGGTGGGGCTACTCGTTCATGGAGAATAATAAGGGCCTGCCGGCCGAGGGTGCCGAAAGGGAGGCGTACTTCATGGGCCTGGGCGACGCGGTCATGCCGACCATGCTGGCCGTATCCGCCAACGCCTTCCTCAGCGCGCCCCCGCTCCTGGGCTTCGTGAACGTGCCCGCCCTGGGCTGCATCCTGGGCACGCTGGTCAGCTACGTCGTCTTAATGTACATCGTGGTGGAGCTGAAAAAGCCCCAGGCCGGGCTGCCGTTCCTCTGCACCGGGGCTATCGCGGGCTTCCTGCTCGGCTGCCTCGCGGCGGGCGTCCGGCCCTTCTAAGCCACGCTAAGGCTAAAAAGCGCTCGAAGACCGTTTCAGCCACGAAGTAACACTAAGCCGGCTCTAAGCTGCTCTAAGATTTTATAATTAGATGCTGTGGTGAATTCTATTTTCACCGCAAAGCCCCGTAGTCGCCAACACAACAGTAGAAAAAGCCGCTGAACTGGCTTAATCGAACTGGAAAAGCCGGGCCTGCAAACAGTCGTTGATGATGGCCGTCGTGGTCTTCCAGGACTTCCTCACGAACGGCGGCATGCACTTATTCTTCTTATAATAGCCCCGTAAAAACTCCCTCGTGATGGGGTCGTGCGAGTACCCGCTCCCCACGTCCTCCCCGATGGATTCGCAGATCTCCTGAACGAGGGCGTCCCGGTGGACCTTGGCCAGGATGGAGGCGGCAGAGACAACGGGATAGTCCCGGTCGGCGTTATGCCTGGAGACGATATCGAGCTCGAAATCCAGGCCTTTTTTCACGTTGATGCCGAAACGCTCCGCGTTCACGTCGCAGGCGTCGACGTACGCGACCGCGGGCCTCAGCGCCCTTAAGATATTCGAAAAGCACTCGACCTCGAGCTCGTTGAGGTTCGTCTCGTCGTCGGCCCTGGAGTCGATGCGCTCCGGGCTCACCACAACGAGCTCATACTCGCAGACCTCTTTAATTTTTACGGCGAACTCCTCTCTTTTTTTAGGCGTGAGAAGCTTGGAGTCCTTAAGGCCCATGGACTTGATCTTCCTGTGCTTCTTTTCGCTGACCGAGACGCCGCAGACCACCATGGGCCCAATAACGGGGCCCCGGCCCGCCTCGTCGATGCCAGCGATCAAGGGCACACCTCGTAGGCGATCTCCAGACGCGAGAGCTCATCCTTTATTCTCTCCACGAAGCCCTCGAAGGTGTCCGTGCCGCCGATTTTTTTAGCCAGCGCCGCGCCCGCCTCGTCGTCCGTCGTGCCGGAGACCCTGAGGACGACCGAGCCGCAGGCCCTGACCGGGCCCTTCAGCACGCCGTCCCGGTCGCCGTCGGTGATGCCGACGATGCGCACGCCCCTCCGGGCCAGGACGTCGCCCGCCACCTCGGTCGTGTCGTCGCCCACGGCCAGGGCGCAGACCGTGTCCGCGTCGACGTTCTCCAGAGAGCCGAAGGCGATGTGGTCGATGACGGCCATATGCCCCTTGCCGTACCGCACGGGATAGTCGCACTCCGGCCCGGCCTTATACCGGATGTAGCCAGACTTGAACTTCACGTCGGCCGCCTGGCCCAGCCGGGCCAGCCCCGTATCCTTGGCCGTGACGCCCTCCAGGCGCACGATGCGGCCGTCCTTCATGTGGACCTTCACGTCGGGGCTTTCCACGACGCCGATAAGGATCCCGTTGGCGAAGAGCGGCTCGCCCGGGCAGGCACACCTTACACTATGGCACTCGCCATCCTCATTTTCAGATGGACGGAGCCGCCTCAGGGGCAGCGAGAAATGCTCCGAAAGCGCCTTCGCGACCCATGCGGCCGTCTCGTTCGGCTCGACCTCCCATAGTATAATAACGCCGTCCTTTTCCGAGGCCCGCTCGACCTGTATGGCGGTGCGTCCGGCGCGGCCGACGACGATGTCCCCGAAGGCCAGGCCCGAGTCGACGGTCTTTCCGTTGTTCACCAGGACGGGCACGGGGCAGGGTATCGCGGCCAGCGTCCGGCTGGGAAGCTCGCATCGCGCGATATCGACGGCGTGTTCCAGCCTCATGTCGATGATGGCCGTCCGGCACATGGTGCCCGCGGCGCAGGCGCGCACGTCCCCCCGGGTCCCCAAAAAGGCGATGACCTTCGCGACCTCGCCCGAATAGACGGCCTCCGGGCCGTGGACGATTACGCCGAAGTCACAGGAGCCGCTCAGGCCGAACCACCCCCCGCTTGGGGCACACGTCCTCTACCGGGCAGATATGGTGCAGGGGCACAAGCGCCTTGCAGAAGTCCCTCCCCAGGTTGATGATGAGTAAATGGGCCATGCCCGGTATTTTATGCTTCTTCTCGAGGTCTTCCTTGACCTTTCGCTTTGCGACCTCGCTGTCGCCTGTGGACTGGCTCAGGCCCAGCCGCTGGGATACGCGGCAGATGTGCGTGTCCACGGGGGTCACGCTGTGCCCCAGAGAAAACAACAGCACGCAGTCGGCGGTCTTGGGGCCCACGCCGTATAAGCTCAGCAGCGCATCCCGGGCCTCCTCTGCAGGGGCCGCCCTCATCCACTCCAGGCTTCCACCCCATCTCTCAATGATCTGTTTCGAGCATTGGATGATGTAGACGGCCTTATACGGGCCGGAAAAATGGATGAGCTCCTCCAGCTCTTTTTTATCGGCACCGGCCATCTTGTACACGTCGATGCCCCTGTAGCGGTGCTGCAGCCTGTGGAACGTCTTCCGGGCGCTGTCGGCCGTCTTGTTCTGGGTCAGGATAGTGATCATAAGGGAGATATACGGGTCCTGGAGCCTCATGACCCAGCAGCGTTTATAGAATTCCTGGAGCTGCAGGAGGATCTTATTGTTGCCCTTATAGACGTCGTTCAGGGGATAATCGAACACGGACACGACCTCGTCGTGGAACTCGGGCGGCGTCACCCTCAGGGACCCGTCCGGTAGCTGCTCCAGGCGCACGTCCCGCTCCGCCCCGGGGTAGTACCGGACATAGCTGCCGTCTTCCTGAAGCATCCACTCCAGTGCGGTGATCTGGATGTCCATGGTCGAGCGAAGGTCGATGTCCATCATATAAGCCTCAGATACGGCATCATATCCTATATTTACTTTATCTTGAGCGCTTCGACGGCCGGCGCCACGTCGATCAGCCGCACGACCGTTGCGTCCGGCGTGCCGCAGCGGCCACCGGCATCGTAGTAACGGGTCGCGTACTTCTCGAAGCCCGCCGAGTACTTGTTGAAGAGTATGGCGCTCATGCCCGCCTCCCGGGCGCCGTAGATGTCGAGGAGCACGCTGTCGCCCACGTGCACCGTCCTTGACGCCTCAGAGCCCAGCCCGGCCAGCGCCCTTTCGAAGATGCGCCTGTTAGGCTTGATGTAGCCGACCTCGTTGGAGAATACCGTGGCGTTGAAATATTTCAGGATGCCATAGCCGTCGAGCACGCGCCTGATGGTCTCGCCCGGGGTGCGGCCCGTGTTGGAGATGATGCCGATCCGGAAGCCTTTATTTTTAAGGCTTTCAAGAGCCTCAGGCGCCCCGTCCACCATCAGGGGCTTAAAATCAAGCAGCGCGTCGGCGTAGGGCTTACGAAGGATGTTCTTATTGGGCTCGTCCGCCTCCAGGCCCAGGCCGTCCAGGAGCAGCGCGACGTGGCCGTCCAGGCTCGCGTCCCGCTCGTCCCTCCAGAGGCCGGACAGGCACGCCTCCGAGTGCTCGTAAGCATTCGACACCTCCTCCATGGTGAACCGGAAGCCCGCGTCCCTTAAGGCCGTCTCGACCCGGCCGATGCGGGCCAGCCTGACGCGGTCATCGTAGAACTCGTGCACAAGAAGCGTGTTCCAGACGTCGAAGGTGACTGTGTCTATGGGCTTCATTTAAAAAAAGCTCTACGGCTAAACATTAATAACTTTTTGATTATCTCGGGCTGGAGGCGAAACGGTCGACGACCTTCTTCGTGTCCTCGCGTATGGCCCGGACCTCTTCGGGCGCGAGCCCGCCCTTTCTTCCCGCGATGCCGATGACCTTCTGGGCGCCGCTCTCCACGGAGTATAGGCCCACGCCCCTTGCCTCGACGTAATAGTATGGCTCCTGCTTGACATTATAAAGTTCCTGGAACAGGCCCGAATACACCGCGGCGTCCTGGTCGGGCGTCTTGCTCGTGGACGCGATGACCAGGCCGTCCCTGGAAGCGAGCGTCAGAGAATTCAGCCGGTACTTCTGGGTGAGCGTGACCATGCTTTCCGAAAGAGAGCCTTTGACCACGTCGATGGCGGGGATCTCGACCTTTCCCGACACGGGCGTTTTCATGGCCTCCATCGGGCCTGGCATGGGCGGCTTCGCGGCCGGCTTAGCCGCCTCGGGCTTCGGCGTCTCTTTTACGGTCGCAGGGACCTCCTTCCGGGCATATTCCCGGTAGATCCGGTACAGTTCCAGGGCCAGGTAGGCGATGGAAACCGCCAGCACTGCCGCCACGAGGAAGTCGAGCAGCAGCGTCGCGGGGTCGCTCGCGCCGAAAAAACCGTACAAGCCATCAGCTATATCCATTTCCTACTCAACCCTCAGCTAACTACCATTTGTTTAACTGATATTTAAATTGTGTCCTGAATCGTGTCCTGAATCAAAAGACTCCGAGGCATTTTTATATAATGTATTATATAGTAAACTAATGGTTGCAATACAAAATTCGCCCTCCGAACAGGGCCCGGGCAGGGAATCGTAAAAACGCCTGCGTTGCCGCGATTTCCTCTCCATTTCCCCTAATAGCCCATAGTGATAATTCGGTATATGACCTTTGTGGTCCCCGGATCTTAAGCTCTAAAATCTGGCTAAGTCCGCGAAGCATGCTTCGCGGCCTTACGTCGGGCTTATTTTTGGGCGACGGCCGTGATCTTGTGGCGGGTGAACTCCTCGCCGCTGAAGGTCTTCTGCGATATGGCGCTGTCCATCCGGAGCAGCGTGAACCCGGACAGCATGGACTTCACTTCCTCCTCGGAAAAGTAGTGGTATATGATGCCGCTGTGCCGGCGGAAGGTATCGGGCTCCACAAGGATGCCGCCATAGCGCATGTCCTTCTTGCCGAACACCTGAATAAATAGTAAGCCCCCCGGGACGAGCACGCGCTTTATTTCCATGACCGCCGCGTTCCTCTCGCCCTCAAGCAGGTGCTGGAGCACGTCATAGCACACGATACCGTCGAAAAAGCAGTCTTTAAACGGAAGGTTCCGCACGTCGCCCTGCACGACCCCATGTTCGGCGAGGGTTAACAGCGCCCCCCTCGATATGTCGATGCCCACGGCGTCAAAGCCTGCCCTGGCCAGCGGGGCCAGCATCTTCCCGTTGCCGCAGCCGGCGTCGAGCACGCGGGCGCCCGCCTTCAGGTGCTCCTTCAAGGGCTCGATGCTGTAGGGGCCCCTCCAGGTGGTACGGGTGTATTCGTCCTCCCAGGCCTTCAGATGTGATACCACGATTAAAACCCCATTGTTTCCTGTGGAAATTCAGCCGGCGGGCTTATTTTACATGTCGCCATCCATAGCCTTAATAATATGCGTGAGATATGGGGATATGATGTGGCGGGATATCGCATACTGGGGCAAAAAGCTGGCCGCCAGCGGCCTCGTGAGCTCGCGGTTCGGGAACATCAGCGTCCGGACGCCGGGCGGTCTGCTCATAAAAAAGACGGGCGTCATGCTGGACTCCATCGAGGGCGCCGACGACGTGGTCGAGGTCGGGCTGCATCCCTCGCCGGCGGACCGCGAGGCCTCGTCGGAGACGTCCAGCCACCGTGCTATCTATCTGGCCACGGACGCGAGGGCCATCATTCACGCGCATCCCCAGTTCGCCGTGGTGGAATCCCTGTTGTGCGGGGACGAGATCAAGCCGATGGACAGTGAAGGCATACCTTTCCTCGGCACCATACCAGTTGTGGACGGCGACTCGGGCTCGAAGGAGCTCTTCGATAACCTCACGCGGGTCTATACCACGACGAAGTACCGGGGCGTGATGAACCGCGGCCACGGGTCCTTCGCCATCGGCCCCGACCTGAAGGACTGCTTCAACACCACGACGATGATAGAGCACAGCTCCAAGGTCAAATACTTCGCCGACCTGGCGCGCCGGGGCGGGAAGGACAAATAACGGTCCCATAAGCTTATAAAGCCTGAATAAGCCCGTTTTTCAATTATCACGTTTAATTTTGCCACATCATGACGGACATATCGTGTGCCTTGTTAGCATATACCTGATATTAGACCGGAAGGGCCTCTGACCCTTCCTATTTTCACTTTTTATAGTTAAAAATAGGTTAGCGGTTGTAGTTGAACATCCTGTAGGCGCCCGACTGGATCAGCCTGTTGTTGCGGGTCCAGTCCCTGGCTTCTATGGACCTTTTTATTTTTAATTGTTTTAATAATTTTTTTAACATGATTTAGTATTAATCGCCGCCTGCTTAAATATGCTTTGTGATACGTGATATGCGATGGCGCGCGGCGAGCGATAGCATGGCTAATGCCGCCCCGGCCTGCATCAATGAGTCGGGGCCCGCCTGCGCCGGCGGCTGATATTTCTCGGGCGAGATGTACGCCTCCATGACCGTAAAATACCCCTGCACGTCGCCGTCCATTGTCTCGCCCCAGACGTTGTACTGGATGTCGAGCGGCGCCGTGCCTCCCGTCCAGGCGTCCGTCGGGGCCATGACCCACTGGTAATGCACCGTATCGTTCGGGCCGCCTTTCTTACGCACGATATCCTCTGGGTCTCCGGATATCCGCCGGTACGACTCCAGCCCTCCCCCGGGCTCCCTAAGTCTTGCAGACACAGTCGTGTGCCTGTCCGGAGTCACGTACAGGTCAATCGTAAAAGGCTCGTCGACTTTGAGTGTGACGCCCGTTACAGTGGCCTCCTGCCCGTTATAGTAAGCCTTGATGACGTGCTTCGCCTCGGCGACGGCCGGCATCGAGACCACGACGGCCAGCGTGAGCAGCAAAATATACGCCTTCATGCTTTCGCCTCCTCGTCGAACCCCGGGCTCTTCTCTTCCCAGCCGCCCAGCTTATCGCCGATGCCCTGGGGCCCGGGCGGAACGACGATGAAGGTGCACGTCCGGATGTAGAACCTGACCGGCTCGTTATTCCCCACGATGTCGTCGCCTTCGCGGATGTCGAGCATGGGGCGGCGCACGTAGACTGTCGCACGCTGTCCCAGTATGGGGTCGGGCATGGGCTCGTTATCTGCATCGTAGACGGCCAGGTACGGTATCTCGCCCTTAATTTCTATGTACCACATGTTCATTGTCGCCCACCAGCCCCAGGGCGGCAGGAGGGGCAGGCCCATTGGGATGCGCTTAAGCGCGTTACTAATCGCCGCGTCGCCGGCCCTGCCCGCCGCCTCGGCCATGAAGTCCTTAAAAACGCTTTTCACGCTATCCGAGAGCGTGCCTATGACGCAGGAGATGGCCTGCTGCTCTGCCCCGAGGATCGTCTCCTCGGCCTTGCTCTCGATGTAGTCGCCGTACGTGTCTACGTACTCGCAGGACTTCTTCGCCAGCCCGCTCTCCGCGCGGGCCTTAGCCTTTTGTGCGAGATCGCCGGCGATCTCCCGCTGCAGGGAGCCGTTCTTCATGTCCCGCACGGCCTGCCCTGGCGTGCGGCCATTGAAGGAGTTTTCCACCGTGCCGTTCACGTCCTCCCGGGTGACCTGGCCCCGCAGGTCCTGGTCGTGGACGAGGGCGTCGTTGATCCGGTCCTTCACGGCCTGCTTCGCCTGCGAGGAGACGCCGTCCACGAGCTGCGACGTCTCGGCCGTTATGGTATCGTTGGCGAGCCTGCATGCGGCGCCCGAAACGGCGTCGATGCCGTCGAGCACGGCGCCCGTCGCCGCCCCGGTGTCGACGATGTCCGTAGGCAGGGCGAAGGCGCACACATTTCTCACCCGGAGGGGCCTCACGGTATAACCCGTCTCCGGGTCAGTGTAGTTCTCCACGTCCAGGTAGTTCGGCCTCTGGTCGATGGCCAGGGACACGTTCTCCTCCCATTTATAAGGGTCGTCCTTGCCCTCTCCTCCCGATAGCGTCATGTTCAGGCCGAAGGGTATGAACATCTTCGTGTTATCCAGAAGATCCTTCGATTTGCGGGCGCCGTCTTTCACCGTCGAGGAGTTCATGGAATCCGAGTATTCGCCAAGCTTCCGGTCGATGCGGCCGTCCGCGTCCGCGGAGGCGTTCGCCGAGGCGTCCAGCGCCTCCCGGATGCCGTCAATGAACGCCCTCCGCTGGTAGAAAATGTACTTGGCGCCACAGCCCTTGAAAATGCCGTCCTCGCGATAGCTGCCCTCGGATAAATAGTCGGAATAGTTACGGCGGAACTGCTCCCTCATCCGGCCGTAAGCGTCGGTCATCATCTCGTCGTAGGAGGCGTAGTCCGAAGCCCGGAGCGTGACGTTTATGGCCTGCTTTACAAGGGGGGCGAGAGCCCTAAGTTCAGACACCGAGGCGTACTCCACCCACTCGTTATGCTCGCATGCCAGCTCCACGGTGGGCCCGGAGCCTCCGTCCGGGTACAGGACGCGGTCGAACAGGATGTCCTGCACAGGAACGGCCGCGTGGTACCCGTCCACGGCCCGCACGAGGTTTGAGTCGGCGTACGCCCTGCCCCCCGAAGTGAACTCCGTTTCCTGGTGGGGCGCTTGTATATCATTGTACACGAAGAGCAGCGAGCCGTCCTCCATGACGTAGTCGATGGTCACGGTCTCGTCCCAGCCGCTGCCCGTCGAGTTGTTGGCCCAGGCCTTCCATACTTCCCGGAAGAAGGGCCCGGTGCCGTTAGCGTTCGGCGTGAGAGGATACGATTCCTGGCACACGCTTCCCGAATCATTATACCGCTCCGCGGTCTCCCTCCTATGGACTTCTATGTACATGCGGCAGCCGTATGCGCGGTCCACGTCGTAGCGGCTGACCGGGTCCGCGATGGCATCCCTCAGCGCTTTATCCACAACCTCGTCCGCATTGAAATGGTACTCGTCGGGCACCCGGTCATCGGACAGCGACTGCCTCGAGGCGTTGCTGAAGTTGTACTGGTTGATGTACGAGAGGCTGTTGTGCTCTTCCACGTCCTTCGTGGAACGGGAACTGTCATAAGTGTATTTTACCAGCGACGCCAGGCTTACGGGGTCCACGGAGTTATACTCGCAGCCCTGCTCCAGGAGCGAGGCAGCGTTGGCGATGAGAGCGAGGTCTTTGTCATCCACGATGTTCGAGGGCTCTCCCGTGTAGTACTGGCAATAGCCCCGGGCCCAGGTATAGGCGAACGAGGCAGCCGTTATGTCCGTGAGCATGGCAGTGCCGTTCAGGCGGGCCTCGTACTCCCCCGTCAGGCTCTCCAGCAGCGGCAGCCTGGAGGTAACCAGCGTCCTGGCCGTGTAATCCTCCGTATGGTCGAGGGATGTGCCCGGGCTCGTGATATGAAGCCGCACGGGAATCGAGGCCACGTAATAGGCCGGGTAGCTGATATTGCACTGAAGGACAGGGTGGTAGACGACGCGGCTCATGTTCATGCTTACGGGCTCGACGCTGACGTCGCCGCCCGGGCTGGCGTCGATCCTGTATTCGCCGTACACGAAATCGCCCCGATAGTTCGCCTCCAGGTACTGCGACAGGTTCCGGCAGGCCATGCGCTTTAGCCTGAGCAGGTTAGCCTCTCCAGGATCCATGGTCGAGTTGACGATGGGCCTCTCGCCGATGTCCTCCTCGGCGTAGATGCAGGCATAGTTGAGGGCGTTATCGATGTCGCCCTCCGCGCAGGCCAGGGCGTCGTTCAGCTCGCCCTCCCTCTCGTCGTCGATGGCGTTCGAGATGCCCTTAGACTGCATGGCCATGAGATATGCGGATGTCACGGTGGACACGACGATCAATAATATGCCGATGACGGCGAACGGGACCCGGGCGGTATCGTCCTTAAGCATCGGCCGTCACCCACACACTTAGCGTAGCCCGCGCCATGGAAGGGTTATACCGCGTGCACAGCCAGCGCACGATGATATCCCGCTCTTCACCCGGGCCGATTGTGCCGTCGTCCACGCCCTCGACGATCTTATCGGCCAGGGCCTCCAGGGGCTCAGCGTTGTACCGCACGACCATGTCGCAGAGGAGGCTTTCGAGGTCGGGGGTCGCGTTCAGGAGGACGGGGCCGGCGGAGACCGTGTCGTTGTCCGAGAACGTGGCGAGCATGCCGAGGGGGTTCCCCACGTCGTTCGCGGGAAGGACCTCGTAGAGCGTGTTCCCCAGGACTTCTTCCACCATGGGGCGGCTCGACTTTTTAAGGGAGCCGCTCAGGCCTGCCTTAAGCCTCTCCCGGTAGACCGTTTCCGGGCCGCCGGCCCGGTACTCCCGGGTCGCGTTCCCGATGTCCGCCAGCTCGGGCGCGATGGCCTCTTCGATGCGGCTTCCCGTGACGTCGGTCCGGTACGGCATGGTGACGAGCGTGGAGGCGGACGCCGCCTCTTCGGGCTCCGGCACGCCGGAATCGACGGAGCCCTCGAATGGAACTCCGGCGAAGGGGACCCAGCGGAGCGAAAAATGATACCCGTAGCGCTCGTCCAGCCCGACCCGGACCTGCCGCTCCACGGCGCCCTGGACGGCGCTGCGGTATTCTCCCGTGAGCGGGTTGAGCGTCATCGTGCTGTTCTCAATGCGAATCGTGAACTGGCAGGCCGCGGCCTCCGCTGCGATCTCCATCGTGGCCTTGTGGCGATTACCCCTGCCGAGGACGGCCTTCGTCGCCTCACGATAGAGCCACGCTCCAGGGTCAATCCCGCACTGTCCGGCGATGCTGTCGACGCGGTCGCCGAGGATGCGGTACTCGAAGTAGTCCACCCGGCCGCTTTCCAGCGAGGCCAGGCACGAGGACGCCATGGCCCTGAGGCCCGAGTCGGCCGCGGCCTCCTGGCGCTCGCCTCCGGCGATCGCCGGGGACAGGATCAGGGCGCAGGCGGACACCATGGCCAGGAACATGATGGCGTCGATGATGGTCGAATAGCCGTCGTCGTGCACGCTATCGCTCCCACATGGAGACCCTGAGGATGCCCGCGACGCACCGGGCGTCGTTCAGCCTGACCGATACCGGCAGCGCGCAGCTTGCCGATGTGCCGCCGGAAGCGCGGCCCCGCGTCCATCGATATCCGGGGGCATCTACTGTAATTTGAACGGCCCTGTACCCGTAATCGGTTACGACAGACGCGTTATCCAGCTTGCGGGCGTCGAGCGTGTACGGCGAATCTGTTAGCCCGGGGTCGGCGGCGACGGCATGGGCGACGCTCCTCAGGTCGCCCCGGACGTCGGCGTAATACGCGGACGAGGCGTAGGAGGAGTAGGCGGACAGCATCAGGTACGAGAATATTATCATGCCCACGGCCACGATGCCCAGGGCGGGCATATCGGTGAACGGCTCGGTCACTCCCCGCTCATCCCGCGTAAACGAGCACACAGGGCTCCGCCTCCGCGCCGTCCATGGCGTATATAAGCGTCTTTTCAATGACGAGGGGCCGCCCGCGGGGCACTTCCACGGGGCTCACTATCGTGCTCACGCCCGCCCGGACCATGAGGGCTATAAGCGCTTTCGTATGGTTACGGTCGACGGGCCTGTCTTTCGTGCCCGTGGCGTTGAACGAGGCGTTCAGATACTCCCGCATGCCCGCCGTGCCGTTCCAGATCACCGTGCCGTTTTCCTCATATTTTCCAGGCACGATGCAGCCGGCGAAGGGCCTGAAAAAAGTACCTTTTCCGCTCGAGGCGTTCACGTATCCGGAGCTTACTCGCACATCCACGCCGTCGAACTCGTAATAGCGCTCCGCCTTATAGGGCACGGCCATGGCCCCGACGGCCTCGATGTCGCCGCACACCTCGGAGGCGGCGGACTGGAGCGCTACGGATGCGTCGGCCGTTTCCGAGGACCGGAGCATGGTGAGGGCGATGAGAAGCACTACGGCGGCCGCGATGGCCAGCCCTATGCCGGTGAGGACGCCGTAGTCAAAGCCCTTATCGTCAAGCATCCCGCGCCGCCTCCAGTAAGACCGCATAGCTGCCATTATCAGCGACGGCCACGTCAAGCCTGTAAGTGCCCGGGTACAGGGCGGCCGGCGAGAACCGGCAGCCCGAGGCCCGGGTCTCCTGCGACCCGTCGGCGAACTCGATGGAATACGTAGTGCCGTTGAAGACCATGCACTTTACGCTCATTGGTATACAAACCGTTATGGGGGCGCTGCTTCCCGGGCCCCCGGCATCATATTCAGCGCGAGCCAGGCTATCGACGCGGGAGGCCTCCCGCCTCGCCTGTTCCATCGAGGACCTTTCGGCATATTCTTCCACGTAAACGGCAACGCCAGATAACAGCAGGGCTGCGGCTATGAGCACCACGATGAGCCTCATGCCCAGGAAGTCCACGCCTCTCTCGTCGAGCATACTTTTTTTCATTTAGCGGTAAAATACTTATAGTTTACGACTTACTTTAACATAATTGCAAAATTCGTGATAACTATGGAAGCGACGAATAAGAGCGGGGAGCCCGACATCATAGGGCGGGTCATGGCGCTGGAACAGCGCACCAGGGGGCTTAGCGGCCGGGTGAGCGCGCTGGAGCTTCGTTTCTCTGGCGAGTCCGCCTGCGATCCTGTGGAGTTCGTGCCCGGCGAGCCGCCGGCGGGCGGCGCCCGCCTGGAGGACAGGGTGGCGGCTCTTGAGGCGGCGATGAGTAAAAAAGCGCCCCCGCAAAAGGTGTCCATGTTCGACGTGACGGGGCTCATCGTGGGCCTCTCCATGCTGGCGGTGGGCGTGCTCCTGGCCACGGGCAGCTTCGACCTGCTCCGAAACCCGCTGCTGGCGTTCGCCGGCGGCCTCGTCATTCTCGCCTGCACCGGCTACCGGCTTCTAGCCGGCTGACAAAGTTTTTTATTTCATGCGTGAACTCTCATAACCGATGCAGGAAACATCGCTCCCGCCCCACGACCGGGAAATGCCCCTTTCCGAGCACCTGAGAGAGCTGCGGGACCGCGTGGTCATCGTCCTGGCGGTCACGCTCGTCCTCATGGCCGCGACCTTTCCCTTCTCGCCCCGGATTGTCGACGCCATCCTGGCGCACATCGTGCCGGCTTCGGCAAAGCTCATTGCCTACGAGCCCCTGGAGCTCTTCAAGGTGCGCATCATCGCATCTTTCCTGGTGGCGGTCACCGTCGGATTTCCCCTCCTCGTCTACGAGGCATTCTGCTTCGCAGCGCCGGGGCTCTATGGGCACGAAAAGCGTTTCATCTACGCGGTCTTCCCGTTCTCCCTGCTCCTGTTCGTTGTGGGGGCGGCGCTGGCGTATTTCGTCACCATGCCCCTATTCTTTAATATGGTATTCAACTACGAGGGCTCTCTGGCCTCTCACGAGCTCTCTGTCGGGCAGACGTTCGACATCGCCACGAACTTCATGCTGGGCTTCGGCATCGTCTTCCAGGTGCCGCTCGTGATCCTCCTGGCCATCAGGATGGGCCTGGTCAGGAGAAAGATGCTGGCCGACAGCCGGCTCGTCGTCTACGGGCTTCTCGTGGGCTTCGCCGTATTCATCTCGCCCGACCCCACGATGCTTTCGCAGCTTATCGTCGGCGTTGTGCTTATCGTCTTATTCGAGCTGAGCCTCCTGCTTTCCAGGTTCATTTAACACCACTGTCAGGGCCCTCTAAGCGTGATAAGCGGCTCGAAGACTTTTTCAGCCTCAAAGTGGCTCGAAGCTGGCTCTAGGTTCTCTAAGACTTATTAAAAATCGTTGTTGCCGCCTGGTTTAAACTCCGTGCCGCTTGTAAGCACTCTTGTTTCAACCGCACCAGGTTTACACCAGGCGGCAACAATATTATTATAAAATATTTATTAATGTCTTCGCGTAGCTTCAGGCCAGCTTAGTATAGCTTCGTGGCTGAAACAGTCTTCGATTGCGACTTAGAGGGGCTTAAGTGACCCCGACGCCCAGGAACAATATCGCGAGCGCCGCCAGTATGGTGGGCACGCCCACGATCACCCATATGAGAGGGTTGCCCCGGAAGACCTTGCCGCCGTCCAGCGGGTCAATGGGTATGAGGTTGAACGCCGCGAGCATCAGGTTGATCTGGAACGACGCCCAGGCTATGCCGACGAGCAATGGCGAGTTGAGCAGGCCGCTCATGAGCAGGGCAAAGAAGAACATCGTCAATATAATGTTGGTCATCGGCCCCGCCAGCGCTATCCAGAGCTCCTCATTGCCGGCCTTTTGCTCCAGGCTGTCCCAGTAGGCGTCGCTGTCCCCCTCAAAATTATGGGACGTCTGGGACGACGAGTAGGCCGGCTTTCGGATCATGACCGCGCCGGGCGCCGCGAACACTATGTGGATGGTCAGGGCCATGATCACCGTCAGCGCCAGGCCGAATATGCTCGCCTTGTACTCCGCCTGATAGCCATATCGCTGCGCGACGAACTTGTGGGCGAGCTCGTGGAGTATGAAGCCGGTGCCGACCGCGACGGCGACGATGGCCAGGCGCTCGGACGTGAGGCCGTCCAGGCCGCCGTCCACAAGGGCGAAGGATATGGTAAGCACTGCGAAGGATAAAAGTAAGTCTATCAGCTCGGACGTGCCGATACCGCTGGAATAGGCCATGTGCTTTTAATAAAATATGTAAAGTATATCAATTTGTTGATGCCAGGCGCCCGCATAGAAAGAATTATGTTTATAAAAATGTATTTGTGTTAGGGCATTGTCTAATGTTTGAAAACGTAGCCAGAAAAGCCGATAACGGCAACCGCATCAAGGTCGTCGCCTTCGGCTCTTACCACTCGGGCAAGACCTCGTTCATTCGCTGCGTCAACCCGAATCCCATTTCCACGGAGGTCAAGAGCGGGAACGGCACCACGACCGTCGCCTTCGACCTCGCCGTAAAGGACCACAACGGCTATCGGCTCTACTTATACGGCACGCCGGGCCAGGAGCGCTTCGACGTGGCCCGGGAGGTCGTCTCCTTCGGCCTGCACGCGGGCGTCGTCGTCGTCGACTCGACCCGGGGCATGACGGATTTCGAGAAGAGCATCCTCAACGAGCTGCATGCCAGCAAGGTGCCCTGCATCGTCCTGGCCAACAAGCAGGACATGCCCGGGGCCTCGCTGGACCGGGTGAGGAAGGAGGCCAACGGGTTCTGCGAAGTATTTCCCATATCGGCACGAACGGGCCAGGGCGTCGGCGCCGTGCTCGACCGCATCGTGGACCTCGTCCGGGCCGCGTAGGCCGGACACGGAAACTTGTGATACGCCACAGGGGTCCACAATGGCCACTGAGGACTATTTATTATTCACCACAGGGGTCCACAATGAATATAATTGTTTTTTATATACTGAAAGGGGACTTGCCTTCGGCTTTTATAAGAGCGCTCCGCGCGGTCCCCCCTCGCAGACCCCGCTCGTTAGGCCGTCCGGGCGAACTCTGTGCTGCCTCCGTGGCCCATTATTAAAAAACCACTGTGCCCATTGTGGACCACTGTGGTGAAATTATAAGTCATTGTGGCCATTGTGGTATAAACCACTGTGCCCATTGTGGACCACTGTGGTGAAATTATAAGTCATTGTGGCCATTGTGGTATAAACCACTGTGCCCATTGTGGACCACTGTGGTGAAGCCCGCCGTGGCCTCTGTGGCCAGCCCCATTTTAGAACAGCCCGTCGAACACCCTCGCCAGGTCGCCCGTCAGCTCGACGTATTTTTCCTTTCCGGGGCGCTCGATGGCGACGACGTCCAGCTCGGGCACGCCCAGCTCGATGAGCCTCCGCTCCTCGCCCGAGTCTATCCTGTCCTCTCCAATGGCGAGCTTCTCCCCTTTTTTCAGCAGGTCGCGGGCGCGGTCCCAGGCGCTGAACGTCGACTCGCCGGGCGATATTTTTGCGGGTTCCCACTTCTCGACCGCCGGGAAGGCGTGGAGCCCGCCGTCCTTATCCAGTAAGGCCTGGAAAGATGCCGGGACGTACCGCCCCCGGGATGCAGCCATGAACTCCTCCAGAAGGCCGCCGACCGACCTCTTCTCCGGGCTCAGCCCCACGCCCTCGAACTCCAGCCATGTGCCGGAGGCGTCCTGCCACAGGTGCATCGCGGGCACCTGGAAGCCCCTGGTCCACCGCTTCAGGCCGCACGAGGTCGTGAGGACCGCGTCCATGCGCCTGGGGATGCCGGCGCCGATTCCGCCGTCGAAGAAGTCGTAGTAAACGTTGGCCCGGTCCTTCGAGGCCCCCCGGTGGCATGGGAACTCTCGGAGGGGCCTGCGGATGCCCGTGTCTGCTAAAAAGACGTTATATTCAAATCCTGTAAGATGGCTGAGCAGGTAGAAGATGCCCGCCGTGTCGCCCGCGATGAGCACGTTCGGCAGCCCATCACGGCGATGGTTGATGGTCAATGGAATGAACATATTTCCATAATGATGAAAATAAGTAGTTAAACGTGCAGTTCGAGCACTCTGAAAGTAATAATAAGTAATTATCTATTCGAAAAACTCTTCCAGGTTGCCGGCCGCCTCGATGTCCTTGCGGTCCACGGCGACCTTGTCGAATATTTCAGGATCGATGAAGATGCTCGCGTTCATCCGCACAGCGAGGGCAATGCAGTCGCTGGGCCGGGCGTCGATCTCGATCTCCCGTCCGGTGTCCTTGAGCATGAGCCTGGCGTAGAACACCTGCTCGTCAAGGTCATCGATGATGATCCGGTCGATCTTGATGTTGAAGCTGTCCATCATGGTCTTCATGAGGTCGTGGGTCATGGGCCTCGGCGTGGTCTCCTGCCTGAGCGCGATGTCGATGGATATTGCCTCAGCGAGCCCGATGTAGATGGGGACCATACGCTCGTTGTCCGCAGCGATGAACACGACCGCCTGCGGCCCGGTGATCGTGCTCACAAAATAGACGCCCCTCACCTTGACGGGCACATAGTCGCTCATACATAGAAATTTGCCTCCGGGTATATAATATATCCTAGAATTTATATGGCCGCGTACGATTGGCCGATAAAATATTCTGCTTCTTTCTCCTTATTTGACGCCGTTTTTCCCATGAGCTTTCACCAGGTAGAGCGTGACGAGGCCCCCCACGGCAGTGAGGAACCAGAGAGTGACGAAGCGCACGATCATGGTGGCCCCGGCCGCGGTCTCCTTCTGTATGCCCACGGTCATATACAGGGTGGTCATGACGATGTCCACGACGCCTATTCCTCCCGGTAAAAATAGGGGCAGCATCTGCAGGATGACCATGACGGAGAACACGGTGATTACGAGCATCGGCGACACCGTGCTGCCCACGGCCATAAATGCGATGTAGGCGACCGAGACGTCCAGGCACCAGGCCGTGAATATAAGTAACAGCGACCCGGCTATCAGGGCTTTGTTACCGGTAATGCCCTTAAGGCTCGTGTCGAACTGCATCAGGATGACGTCGATTTGCTCCGCCTGCACGCTAAGGTCCCTTTTCAGGAGGCGGCCTAGTAGCCGGAAGGCGGCGCCCGTCAGCCTTCGTAACAGGGCGTTGTCCATGGCCACGACGAGCCCGCCGATGGCCAGAGACACCATGACGAGGGCGATGAATAAGCAAAAAATGGTGGCCCAGAGGGGCATGCCGTAGAAGAAGGCCATGTAAAGCACGCCGACGGTGGCGCCCGTGGCGATGGGGATTATCTCGAGCACCCGGCTGATCAGGCACGTGGCCAGCGTCTTGTCGAAACGGGTATCCGGCGTGCTCTTCTGGATGAAGTATATCTTGGACACCTCACCGCTCACGGCCATGGTGGGGACCACGTTGACGAAGAATATGGACGACAGGTACATCTGGTACGCCTTCATGAACGAGATCTTATAGCCGACGTTCCGCAGGTACACCCACCATCCGGCCGTATGGAAGGCGTTTGACACCAATACGACCAGCATGGCCAGCACAATGTACCAGTAGTTGGCGTGCCGGAGCACGTTCATGACGCTGTCGAAGCCGACCACGTACAGGTAGACAAAATAGATGGCCAGGCCGAGGACGATGAGCACGGCGGTCTTTCCGAAAGGTATGTCCGGGAACTTGATGTCTTGCTCGGTGATCATGTGCCGTACCTGCGTTGCCTGTACTGGTAGTCTCTAATAGCGCGGAGCAGGTCGATCTTCCGGAAGTCCTCCCAGTTCACGTCGGTAAAGTAGAGCTCCGAGTAAACTGCCTGCCATATGAGAAAATCGGTGAGCCTGGCCTCGCCCGTGCGAATGAAAAGGTCGGGCTCGCACTTGAAGATCAGGCGCGAGTCGATGGCCTGCTCGTCGATGCTGTCCGGGGCGACCCGGCCTTCCTGCACGTCCTCCATGACCGCCCGGAGCGCGTTAGTCAGCTCGTGCTTTCCGCCGTAGCCGATGGAGACGCTGACCGTACACGGCCTGTCGCCGCCGATCTGCGCGATGCCCCCGGGGGATACTATCTTTCCCGGGAACCCGGCGTCCTTGAAAACGTCGTGGATACATTCAGCGAGCTTCGATACCGCCCCGGGGTCCGTAACGCTCACGTAGATCGAGGCCTCGTGGATGCCGAGCTCGCCGCACCACTCGATGAGCTGGAGCAGCTTGTTGAGCGACGGCTTATCGATGAGATCGCCGTCCGATATGACTAACGCTATGCACCGCGGCACCGGGCTCTGCCTGATACCGCGTGCCAGGGACATCTCGTAGATCTTGTATGCCAGCTGCCTGACGAGCATCGTACCTATTAGTTCACTATAGGGTAAAGTATTTTGTGTATCGGCCGAATATACTGCCTCTATGTACCCGAGGCCCAGCACGCCAGGACAGCCTTCGCTCGACGCCGAGCTAAAAAGGCAGTCCGCATATATCTCGCTTGGCCTCCTGGCGCTCTTATTCCCTTTCGTCCCTAAATGGGTCATAGTCCTGGGAATTCTTTTCGGGACGGTCGCCATACTGTACATCCCCAAGAACTCATTTATTTTCAGGGCGTTCGCCTCCGAGAGGGACATGGAGGCGGGCGTGCTCATCGGGCCGCTGAAGTTCAGCTTCGCCATCCTGCTGCTCGCGATACTGGTCGTCTCGCTCGACCTGCCCGTCTACGTGATGGCCGCCACCATCGGCATCGTGGCGTTCGGCGAGGGCGCCGCCACGCTCGTCAATGTCCTCGTCTCCCGGGACAAGGCCATCTTCTGGATCGTGACGCTGCTGATACTGGGCACCTTATTCGGCTTCATATTCGGCGGCTGGTCCATGGTGAACATGGGCATGGGCACGGACAGGCTGGACCTGATGCTCTTTCTGGCGGTCATCGGCACGGTGACCGGCGCGCTACTCTACACCATCGTGGACGAGGAGAGCATCGCCATACCGCTGGGCGCGGGCATGGCCATGTGGCTGTTCTCGTCCTTCACCTACGCCCGCATACCCACGGCGGCAGAGATCGCCATCGCCACGACGTTCCCATTAATAATCGGCATTGTCTCGTACAAGCTGAACGCCGCCGACCTGTCCGGAGCGCTGGCCGGCGTGCTCTCTGGCCTGCTAATGATATTATTCGGCGGCATCGGGTGGTTCGCCCTGCTGCTCGTGTTCTTCTTCCTGGGCACGTTCTTCACCAAGTACAAGTACAAGTACAAGGTCGAGATCGGCGCGGCCCAGACTAACAAAGGCTCACGGGGCTACCGAAACGTGTTCGGCAACTGTCTCATCCCGCTCGTTTTCGTGGTCGCCTATGGGGCGATCGGGAGCTTCAGCCTGCCCTTCATCGGCGCCGTCGACAGGAACATCTTCGTCATGGGCTATCTGGGCGCCATGGCCACGGCGACCGCGGACACCCTGGCAAGCGAGATCGGCTCTACCTACAGTGGCCAGCCGCGCATGATCACCACGCTGAAAAAGGTAAAGTCCGGAACCGACGGCGCGGTCTCATCCCTCGGAGAGCTCGCGGCCCTCGCAGGTTCGGTCGCCATCGCCATTGTGGCAATCGTCATGGGCGTCGCCGGCCCGGACATCAAGGTCGCCTTCCTGCTGGCGGTGCTGGGCGGCGTCCTGGGCACGAACATAGACAGCGTCCTCGGCGCCACGTTTCAGCAGAAAAAGCTCCTGACGAACGAGGGCGTCAACTTCTATGCCACTATGCTGGGCGGCGTCATAGCGATGGCTCTCTATTATGCGTTCTTCATGCATTAAGGCCCGATAATCAGGTGCACGAATAGCCGCTGCGAAAAAAGACTGACGCTAAGCTAAAATTTGAAGTGTTAAGCTATTTTTTTATACTATCTCATCTAAACAACAATCGTTCCCGGGAAAATCATGAGGTCAGGTTTAATATTAGCCGGCGGCCGCTCCACGAGGTTCGGAGGCGGCGAAAAGTCCCTGCGGCTCGTGGGGGGAAAGCGCATGATCTGCCGCGTCATCGACGCGCTCTGCCCCGTCGCCGACGAGCTGGTCATCTCGGTGAGGGACGAGCGCCAGAAAGAACTTCTTTTTCCTTTTATCCGTGGCATGGAATTCGTCTATGACCCGATAAAAGACATCGGCCCGCTCTCCGGCATCCTCGCCGGCCTGGAGCGAGCCCGGGGCGACTACGTCGTGGTCGTCGCCTGCGACATGCCCCTCATCAACACCGCCGCCGTCCGGCTCTTGTTCGAGAGGGCGCAGGGCCACGATGCCGCTGTCCCCGGCCACGCCGGCGGCCTCATCGAGCCCCTGCACACCGTCTATCACAGGGAACACATGCTCAGGGCCGTCAAAGAGTCCATCGCCGCCGGGGAGAGCAAGATTTCGGCCCCCCTCATGAGGATGAAGGACGTGGTCTACGTGCCCGACGAGGAGATCAGAAGAGTGGACCCTGAGCTCGAGACTTTTCTGAATGTAAACAGGGCCGAGGACATGGAGCGCATTAAGCTAAAAAAATAGTTCAATATTTATTTTATTTTTATTGCTGCCTTCTGCTCAAAGTCCTCGGAGCGGGCAGACGTATCGACGATGTCCGCGGTCGGGTCGGTGTACAGGTTCTCCCTGCCGTTGGTGAAAATGGACCGGGTGTGCGAAAACTTCTTAGGGTCAAGCTGCAGCAGGCCCACGTGTATGACGATCTCGGCCACGAACCAGTAGGCGGCGGCGACGTGTAGTACCCGGGCGAGGGCCGGGGCCGACAGGCGCAACGACGGGGCGAGAACGTCCAGGGCCCTGATGATAAAAGCCGAGACTCCGAACCCGAGAATGGAGAGCGAGCTGGAGTACAGGACGATCCCGGTAATGGTGGCCACGAAAAGAGCCACATAGTGCGAGTACAGGAGCAGCTTGGCGGCCGGGTGTAACCGGTTGACGAAACGGCCTTTTCCCGTGTCGTAAATGGTATACGGCGGGTACTCCGAGCCGGTAAAAAAGTTCTTGAGAACGCCCCACAGCCGCCCGAAGTCGGCCGGCCAGAACATGTAGCTCTGCATTGAAAGGTTCACGAAGGCCGTGTACGGCATCACGATCCAGTTATTGGCGATGAAGGCGGCCGCGGCGATCATGTGGACGGCGTAGGCGTCGCTGTAGGACAGGTAGGGCAGGCCCTGGTACATGATGAAGCCCGTGGCGAGCAGGAGCGCCATTGAGACGATGTTGGTATAGTGCGAGAGCCTCTCCAGGGTCGTGTGCCTGGTCACGATCAGCTTATCCACGGCCACCCCTCTGTATGGTATGGACGGCGCAGGTGGTGCAGGGGTCGAAGGACCGGATGATGTGGTAGATGCCGACCGGGTTCGCCTCGGAGCCCGGCAGGTAGCCCGAAGGCGTCGTGTGGCTTCCCATCAAGGCCAGCTCGATGGGGCCGCTCTTCTGCTCCGTGCACACGGGCGATGCGTTCCAGGTGGTCGGGGCAACGACCTGGTAGTTCGAGATCATCTGATCCTTGCCTGCCTTGAGCCAGTGCCCCAGCGCGCCCCGGGGGGCCTCGATGAGCCCGCTTCCCGTCCTGTTGGCTTTCACGGATACGGGCACGCTGTACCTCCGGCCGTCGTCGCTGACCTCCAGGTCCCGGAGCCATGCGTGCAGCATACGGGAGAGGAGCAGCGTCTCCTGCATCCGGGCTATGGTCCGGGTATAGACGCTGGCCATGGGGTAGCTCACCACGGTCGTGTTATGAGCGAAAAGCCTCCTCATCGCGTCGATTACCAGCTTTTCCCTGGCATTAATATGCCTAGCCAGGGGGCCGACCTCGCAGGGGACGCGGCCGTACCTCGGGGCCTTGACAAAGCTGTACTTCGTGCCGTCGAAGCCGATGGCGGAGGCCTTATCCGTCACGGACGTCTCCCCGTCCAGCGGCGTCTTCGCCGCCATCGAGTCGCCGTAATCGTAGAACGAGGCGTGGACGTGCTCGACGATGAGGCTGGTGTCGACCTTATCGGCGTCCCGGTATATGTTCGTCATGCTGCCGGGCGTGAACCCCGCCGGCATCTCGAAGGCGTTCGCCTTATCGTCCTCCACCGCCGTATAGCCGTCGCGGAACTGTCCCGAGTCGTCCCGGACGTTATAAAAGGACCCGTAGCTGAGGAAGCCGATGAGCTGGTCGTCGATCGGGTACCCGCCCATGGTGTCGAGGCCGATGTAGGCCGGCAGGGTCATCACGTCCCTGGCGAACATCCTGGAGCCGAACATCAGGAAAAGCGGCAGGTCGCCCCAGCCGACGGAGGACGACAGGTCGCCCATCGGCAGCTCCTGGACGTAATCGTAGGCAAAGCCCGTGTCCTGGTCGTGCGTGTTCTGCAGCCACTCGTCCAGGGATAATTCGCCGACCAGCCGCTTCTGCAGAAAACTGTCCACGTCGGCCAGGCAGAGATCCAGGGCATCGATATCGCCCCTCGCGGGCCTCGCGGTGACGCCACCGGGCACGATGGCCGGCGAGCAGGGCGAACGCCCTCCCAGTATGCCCTCGGCCCGGCCGATGGCCTTGATGCACAGGAGCGCCTCGCCACAGGCCTGGCCGCTCGCGGCCGCATACCGCTTCTTCAGTTCCTTCCACAGCAGGTTCCCCAGGCCAGACGAGTTCAACGCGTCCCCGTAAGAGGGGTCGGCCAGGTCAGGCAGGAACCCCAGGTAGAGGTGCTCGACGTGGTTCTTCATCCATCCCAGGCCGTTGAGAAGATTGCGGATGACCAGGGCGTCCTTCGGTATGAGGCCCATGGCACCGGCGGCGCTCTCGACCGCGCCCGCGGACGCCGTCGCGTGGGGCGACGAGCACATGCCGCAGATGCGCTGAGTAAAGTACGGCGCGTCCGCGGGCGGCCGGCCCACGAGCATCCGCTCGAGGCCGCGGTAGCTCATGCCCGAGGCGCTCGCGCCGGTCACGGCGCCGTCCTCCAGCTCGACGGACACGCGCAGCCCGCTGGAGAGGCGGGTCACCGGGTCGATTGTGATCCTCATTTCCTCCCCCCTTTCTCCTCGCGGCCGCTCTCGCCGATGGCGAGGCGCTTTACGGCATGGATGCCGGCGCCTACGACCGCCGCCCCGACGATGACCTTGGCGACGTCGTCCACGTTCAGGTCGGAGAAGACGTCCCGGCTTTCGCCCGTGCTGAAGAAGGGCATGAACGCCCCGGGGAAAGACGGCTCGACGCAGGCGATGCAGGGGCCGCCGGCCTGGGTGCACATGCTCGCGGCCCCGTTCCATCGCCTCGTGGGGCAGTCGGCGTACGCCACCGGCCCTTTACAGCCCAGCGCGTATAGGCATCCGCCGTCGGAGAACCGGCCATCCCTGCCGGCGCGGTCGTACGCGCCCCTCCGGGGGCAGGAATCGTGGACTGCAGCGCTGAAGAACGCCTTCGGCCGGCCGTACACGTCCAGGTCCACGTCGCGGCCCGCGAGCACGTCCGCCAGGACGAGCAGCAGCCACTCGGGGTGGGTGGGGCACCCCGGCACGTTGATGACCGTGTTTTCGAGGCCGTAGCGGGCCATGGCCCCCTGGCCTTTGGACGTCCCCGCGAAGGAAACACCGGCCGCCTCGGCGGTGCTGAATAGCCGGGAGACGCCGCCGTAGGCGGCGCAGGTGCCCGCGGCGACGATGCAGGAAGCCCCGGGCGCAGCTTCGATGAACAGCTCCTTGAAGGACATGGCGCCCGACATGCAGTACCGGCCGCTTCCCTCCGGGCCATCGGGTATTGCGCCCTCTACGACGAGGACGTAGCCTTCCGCATCGATGAGGTCCTGCAGTAGGACGTTAGAGTTGTGGGTGGAATCGCCCGCAGGGCTGCCGTCCACGAACATGCCCTGCTGGAGCATGAGCTCGTCGTGGTAGGCCGGCTCAAGCCTGATCTTTTCCAGTGCCGACAGCACGTCGGGGTTGCCTCCATTGAGCAGCGAGGCGGTGCACCCGCCGCATCCCGACCCCCGGAGCCATACCAGCTTTTTGTTTGAATCGGCGATGGCCGCGGCCACCATTGGGGCGTTAGCCTTTAAGAATAAGGCCGCACCTACGGCTCCTGCCGCGGCCAGAAAGCTCCTTCGAGTTAACGTAAGGTCGTTTTTGCCCTCTCCCATACCCTCGACCACCGGTAATAGTTATACCCCCATAGGCTCCGGCTACTAAATCTTTTTCCCTTCTCAAAAAGCTGCTATAAAATTTTAAAAAAAGAATTGGTGCCGCCTGGTGATATGATAACAAATTGGTGCCAATTGGTGTAATCCTGGTGGGGTTGAAACTATAGTTGCTCTCAAGTGGCACCAAGGCTACACCAGGCTGCACCAAAATATAATATAATCACCAAGTGGCACCAAGGCTACACCAAGTGGCACCAATTCTTTTTATATAATTACATGAAGTCGGAGAGGATGACCTGCTTTGACTTGTCGTTCTCGAAGAGGCTCTTTATGGAGAGGTCCAGCAATTCGAGCCGCTGAAGCGTATATTTCGAGACGCCGTACTCCCGGGCGATGTTAATGGAGACTTCCATGTACTTGGTCACGGCGCCCTCGTGCACCGTTAAGATCACCCGGCCCCCGCACTTAGGGCAGGTGCCACAAAGGGGCGGGCGGCGGAACTTTGCCCCGCACTTGACGCAGCGCATCTGCTGGGTCGAGAAAGCCCTCAAATTACCGATAAGGTCGGGCAGGAAGTGGGAGTTGATGACGCGCTCGGCCACGTCCTTCTCGTCCACCGCCCGGAGCCGCCTTCCCAGCTCTAGTTGTGCTTTCAGCTTATCCTCCATGGAGCCTAACGTCTTATAGGCGGAGTTGGTGGGGCCGGCGGCGATGTCGCCCGTGTCGTGGGTGAACATGAAGCCCTCGTACTGGGCCGGCGTTCCCAGCCGCTTTGACACCAGGTCCATCGTTTTCTCTAAATCCTTGGGCGACCTGTATTCCAGCGACGCCTGGTAGAACTCCCGGGGGTACCGGGCCATCACATCGACGTTTTGGGACTCCTTGTCCACTTCCTTCGGGTCGATGCGCATGGATAGCACGAGCGGCGCATCCATCTTGCCGCCCCGGCGGTCCGGCAGGTAGGAGCGCGAGAAATTGATCAAGCCATCCATGAGGAGCATGACGCAGTCCTCGTCGCCGTCGCAGTTCCGGCGCTTGGCCGCGTGGAAGAAGGGGTGCGCGTAGCCGGCGGAGGCGCCAGTGAAGCCGATCATTCTCCCGAGCACGCCGGCCGACGTGTGCGGCGCCAGCCCTATGACCAGGTGGCCGATCAGCTCCTCCTCCGAGTTGACGTTATAGTAGCGGGGCAGCCCGTAGAACTTTTCCAGCAGGTCGTCGATGAACCCGGCGATCTTTATTAAATAGCCGGCGCAGTCGTGGGAGAGGACGATGTCCTGCACTTTTAGCTCGAAGACCTGCTCCCCTGACTCGGGGGGCTTTCCGTAGACGTCCTTCTCGTATCCAAGCTGCCTGAGCTTCTCCAGCGGCAGCCCGATCTCCCGGGGCTTAAAGTGCGTTAACGGCACGTCGCTCAAATCGTAGCGGATGGTGCCGTCCTTGAACACGTAGACGCCGTGTTTCGCCCGGAGCACGCCCTTTTCCAGGGGCTCGGGCGTCTTCTCGCTCGAGATGAGGCCCTGCACGCCCTTAAGTATCTCGTAGCTGCCCCTCTCGCCCAGGCTCGACAGGGCTTCTGCATACAGGCCCTTCAGGTCGACCTTCATGGGGACGTTCGGCGTCGCCGGCTTGCCGCACTTCGGGCAGTTGCCGGTGATGCTGTCGATCTTGCAGTCCGGGCAGCCGTAGTCGGGTTCCGTGTGGGCGCCGCACTCGCACCGGTTCTTGAACGTGACCGCGCCGCAGTCGGGGCATTTCCTCCGGCCCATCTCCACCTCTATGAGCCCGGCCTTATCGTTCATGGTCTTCGTGAACGCGGCCGCGTTCTCCAGCGAGCGGCGGTTCCCGCCGGCCTCGCCCACCGGGAAGAGGACGTGCACCGGCGGCTTCATTTCCCGCATCTTGCTCTTCTCCGGCCGGCCCATGCGGGCCCCGATACGGGACAGCGCCCGGTCCCTGACCGTGACGCCGGCAAAGCGGCTAACCGCATCCAGGGGCTCGAGCCCTGAAACCTCTATTTCTTTGGGCGAGAGGTCCGGGTTCAGGCCCAGGCAGCGTGTCAGCAGGTCCGCCCGGTCGCCGTCAAGGACGACCATGCCCGACCTCACCTTGTGGGGTAAAAGGAGTAATTCAAGCGTGCGCTTCGACCGGGGCTCCACGGCGATCCGGAGCCCGTCTTCCGGTCGGCCGTTCGTGACCACCTGCTCCCGGAGTTGCAGGATGTCCTCAGTGGAGACGTCATTCCACATGAGCGTGTACCGGGGATGCAGGGGCACATTATACTTTTCAGAGACCTCGAAGGCCTCGCCCGCCGAGCGGACCTGGACTTTGTTGCCGTTGGCCAGCGCGAGGTCCTGCTCCCACCACTCCTGCACGTAGGGCGACGGTATCAGGACATGATTGTTCTCGAGGAAGTCGCCGTAGTTGATGAGTATCTCGCCGTTATCGAGTATCTCGGAAACGTCCCTGCGGACGGCGCGCGCCTGCTCGGCGGTCTCCACGTACAGCACGTCGCCGTTGATGAGGCGGACGGTCGGCCCGTCCACGCTGTCCACGGGCACCATGGCGGCGGCCTTGCCCGGCCGCTCGACCTTAAGCTGTGTCCCGGTGGCGATGAAATCGTCCATTATGACCATGGAGGCCGGATGGATGCCCGCGGCGGCGAACCCCGTGTTCCTGCCCCGCCCGTAGCGCAGGCGGAAGCCGCCGGCCCGGGACGGGTGGCCGAACACGGGCCGGCCCGCGATGAGGTCGACTAAAAACTTCTCTTTCGGCTTGATCTTCTCGTCGTGGCTCTCGTCGGCCGGCTTCGAGCCCGCGATGACCTTGTCCAGGAACTCCCAGCCGTCGAACCTGAGCTTCTCGACGTGCTTCTTGACCTTGGGCGCCTTGAGGATGAGGCCCTCGGCGATGACCAGCGCAATGCCTCCCCGGACCCGGTTCGTCTCGACGCCCGGGACGTCCCGGTACCCCTGCACCTCCTCGTCCTCGGTGGGCTCGCCGTCGACGCAGACGGGCAGATTCCGCACGATGAGCCGGATCTCGTCGTCCGTGGGAGTATACTGTAAATGCTGGAGGGACTTATAGAGGGCGATCTCCTCCACGTACCGCTCGACGACCTCGGGCCGGGGCTTGTACGGGGCCAGGCCGGCCTTGCGGCGCACGTAGTCGGCCGCCAGGACGGAGAGAGCCTCGGCCGTGCCACCCGCGCTCCGGATAGGCCCGGCGAAGTATATCTTGATGTATTCGGTGCCGTCGTCGTTCTTTGCGATCGAGACCTGGGAGATCCCCTCGAGGGGCGCGGCGACCACGCCCTCGGTTATTATGGCGGCGGCCGTGCGCACGGCGCACTGGATGGCGTCGACCTTATTGTCGAACCTGCCGACCACCCCGGAGGCGATGTCCGCGGCCACCTGCAGCGAGGCCTCCTCCCGGGACATCTTCTCCTCGCACTTCCGGATGTGGGGCGCCAGGCCTGGTATCCCCATGAGCACCTCGACGCGCTCGGCGAGGTCGTTGGCCGACGGCACCTCGACCTCTGTACTGGGGTCGTGCCCGGCCGCCCGCGCCCGGCCGGCAAGCTCCCTGCACCGGCCGAACTCCTCCTCAAGGCTTTTAAAGTACCGCTCCTGCGCTTCGCTCGTCCCCGCCATGTACCTTAACATACTATTGCCCACTAAGAAATAGCTTTTGAGCCCGCAGGGCGGAAATTTAGTTGCAATTGGGCGAAAAGAGCCGCCACGCGTCTTTTATGTTATCTCCCTTATCTACGCCCACAATCATTATCGTTCTCCGGCCTAATCTTCACTATGGTGGACAGCGTGGACAGGCCTTCACACGAGAAGCATAAGGAACAGGCGAAGGGCATGGCGTATAAGTGCGCCGTCATCACGGTGAGCACTTCCCGCTACGCGAAGTACGGCGCCGCCGGCTCGCCGGAGGAGTGCGAGGACGAGTCGGGAAAGATCATCATCGACCTTTTACGCGGGGCGGGCCACAGGACGGCCTACCGGCTATTGTCGGACGACCGGCTCATGATCGAGCGCTGCGTCATGGAGATGCTTCGGGACGCGGACGCGGCTATCGTCTGCGGCGGCACGGGCCTGACGGCCAGCGACGTCACCATCGAGGCGGTCACCCCCATGCTGCAAAAGACGATACCTGGCTTCGGGGAATTGTTCCGCATCAAGAGCTACGAGGAGGTCGGCACGGCGAGCATGCTGAGCCGCTCCATGGCCGGGGTCATAGAGGATAAGGCCGTGTTCTGCATACCGGGCTCCCCGAACGCGGCGAAGACGGCGGTCTCGGGGTTAATAGTTCCGGAGCTGGGACACGTCATCTCGCACATCAGAAAAAAATAGCTGAAGCCGCTCTAAGCCTGATAAGCGGCTCGAAGACTTTTTCAGCCTCTAAGTGGCTCTAAGCTGGTTCTAAGTTCTCTAAGACTTATTAAAAATCGTTGGTGCCGCCTGGTGTAAACCTGGTGGAGTTGAAATCATGTGCTTACAAGTGGCACCAGGTTTACACCAGGCGACACCAACTAATTTTAAATATATTTAATAATGTCTTCGTGCAGCTTCAGGCCAGCTTAGTGTAGCTTCGTGGCTGAAACCGTCTTAGTGGCTCCTTATGAGGCTTAGAGGAGCTTTACATCATCGCTTTTTTAATGATGTCCTCGTACAGGTCCGCCGCCAGCTTCAGCTGCTCCCGGTCGATGTACTCGTCCACGCCGTGGGCCTGGTCCAGGTATCCCGGGCCCAAAATTGCAGTGGGCACGCTGTTCTTCCTGAAGGTCCACATGTCGCAGCCCGCGGGGAAGCCGACGGGCGCCGAGGGCAGGCCATGCGCCGCCAGCACGCCCTTGATGAGCGAGACAACGGGCTCATTTTCGCTCACGCTCGACGAAGGATAGGAGCATAGCCGCTCCACGTCCAGCCGGGCGCCGGTCTCCTCGCCGATCCTCTCCACCACGTTGACGAGGTCGTCGAACGCCCCTTCAACGGTCTCGCCGGATGTGAGCCGCCTGTCAATGTAGATGAGGCACTTCACAGGTATGACGTTGATGCGCTCCCCGCCCCGGATCATGGTCACCTCGAGCGAGGATCGGCCCAGCATCGGGTCGACCAGGTTCATGATCTTATTGCGATAGCGCTCCAGGTCCCGGAGCACTTCGCCCGAGATGGAGACAGCGTTGACGCCCATGTCGGCGCTCGAAGAGTGGGCGGCCTGGCCGTGCACCGTAATGACGGGCCTGAGGGCCCCCTTGTGAGCGATGGCGACCCGCAGGCCGGTGGGCTCCAGGATGATGCCCGCCTCCGGCTTATACGCTTCCATGAGCTTTCGAGCGCCCAGGGACCTCCCCGTCTCCTCCTCCACGACGGCCGCCAGCGCCACGGAGCCGCTATTGTTTTTTGGCCTTATCCGCTGCATGGCATCGATGGCGGCGGCCAGCGAGCCCTTGGCATCCGTCGCGCCCCGCCCGTAGATGCGGCCGTTCCTCATGGTGGCCTCGAAAGGCGGAGAATGCCACAGCGACTCGTCCAGCGCCGGGATGACGTCCGTGTGCGTACAGAGCATGAGCTTTATGGGTCCTTCTCCCAGCTTTCCGATGACGTTAAAGCGGTCCCCTTCGACCTGCTGCAATTCGACGTCCAGCCCTATCTTCGCAAAGGCGCCGGCCAGGTAGTCCTTCATGGAGCCCTCGTGGCCGGTGACCGAAGGTATGGCGATCATGTCTTTTAGGAATTGCTCGGCGGGCGTCTTAAAATCGGACATCTGCAAAAAGATAAACGTTGTTCATATGTATGGTTTGCGCCAGCCTTTTTTACTGATTATTACCACCAAAGCTATATTTGCCATTGCACAATAGGTATTAACATAATGCCCCGGAACGACTTCCTCGAGACCCTCATCGATGCTCTAAAATACGCATCGTCGAACATCTCGGCGCTCCTCGTGGGCGGCATCGTATTTCTGCTATCGGCCTTCATCGTAGGGCTCCCCTTCTTCCTGGGCTATATCACCCGCTGTATGCGCGAGACCATCACGGGCAACGGAATCCTGCCAGAGTGGGACAATATCATGGACATGTTCTGGGTCGGGCTCCACATGGTCATCGTATTCCTGGCCTACGCCCTGGCCTACCTGGTCATCATATCGCTCATCGCCATACCCGTGTACATCTTCCGGCAGCTCAACATGCCGAACATGGTCCTGCTGAGCACGATCGTGCTCGTCCTGACCATGGCGATAGTGGCCGTGATCTTCTGCGTGGTATTCTTCGCCTCATGGGTACTTTTCGCGACCACCGGCAGCATCCGGGTAGCGCTGACGCCGGGCCGGGTGCAGAGCCTGATCTCGCGGAACCCGAACGGGTACGTGGTGGCGCTGCTCGCGTCCGTGGCCATCATCGCCATAGCCTCAGTGTCGGCCCTGCTTGTGGTGATCATACCCTGGGTCGGGTTCGCCGCGTTCTCGTCACTCTCGTTCATATACTCGAAGTACTATCAGGCTAACCGGGGAATGGTATAATGGGCGAGTACCTGCCGCTATTTCTGGAATTTTCCTGTAAAAAGGTCGTCATCTTCGGCGGAGGGGCCGTGGGCGAGCGGAAGGCCAAGTACTTTTTACCGGCCGAAGTCGTGGTGGTCAGCCCCGGGTTCACGGAGTGCCTGGATGCCATGGGCGCCGACGGCATCGTGAGGCTGGAGCGGCGGGCCGTCCGGGAGGAGGATGTCGGGGGGCTGATCGAGGGCGCCTTCCTCGTCGTGGCGGCGACGGGGAACAAGAGGCTCAACGACGCCATCGCCCGTGCGGCGGAGTCGGCGGGCATCCTGGCCAACAACGCCACGGGCGAGTCGTCTGCCATCGTGCCTTCGCTCCTGAAGAGAGGCGACGTGATGGTAGCGGTATCAACAGGCGGCCGCAGCCCGGCCTTATCCCGTTACCTCCGGCTGAAGCTGGAGGCGGCGCTGGGCGGGGACCTGGAGCGGATGGCGAAGCTCCAGGAAAGAGTACGGGAGCAGCTTAAAAAAACCATTGAAGACCAGAAGGGGCGGGAAGAGGTCCTCAGGACTATTTTAGACGACTCCGACGTGTGGGAGGCCTTAAAAGAAGAGGACAAGGCCTTCGAGCTCGCCATGAGGCACGCCCGGCCATAGAGGGAATTGCGCAAACTATAATTATTTTGTAGTCGTGCTAATATTGTATAAAAAAATGTTACTAAGTCTTAAGGGATAGCATGACTTTCATAACGAGCGTGTCCATAAACCACCATAAGGCTCCCATAGAAGACATCGAGCGCGCCCGGTTCCGGGACGCGGACGCCACGCTCAAAAGGCTGAAGGCCGCGGGCGCCTCGGAGTCCATGGTCCTCCAGACATGTAACCGCGTAGAGCTTTACGCGGTATCGGAGGACTCCGGGCTGCTCAAAAAATTCGCCGCCGGGGAGGGCATGCCCCCCCTGGAGCACGCGTGCGGCGACGACGCGCTGCTGCATTTATTGCGCCTGGCCTGCGGCCTGGACTCCATGGTCATCGGGGAAGACCAGATCCTGGGCCAGCTCAAGTCGGCATACCTTATATCGGAAAATAGCGGCTGCATGGGCGGCATCCTGTCCACGGCCGTCCTCGGGGCCATCGACGCGGGCCGGCGCGCCCGCCTGGAGACCCGGATAAATAGGGGCTCCGTATCCATCGGCTCGGCGGCCGTCGAGCTGGCCGAGTCACTGCTGGGAGACCTGAAGGACAAGTCCATCCTGGTCGTGGGCGCGGGGGAGATGGGCACGCTCGTGGCCAACGGCCTCGCCGACAAGAATCTAAAGGGGATTTACGTGGCGAATCGCACGTTCGAGCAGGCCCAGAGGCTGGCCGCCAGCCTGGGCGGCACGGCGGTCAGGCTCGACGACATCTGCAATCACATTACAACCGCAGACGTCATCATCTGCGCCACAGCGGCGCCCCACCTCATTATCACGAAGAAGATGGTGGAGGCCCGCATACGCGACCGGCCGCTCATCATCATCGACATCACCAACCCCAGGAACGTCGAGGAGACCGTGTCCCGGGTGCCCGGAGTCGTCCTGTACAACATCGACGGCCTCCGCAAAATAAACGAGGCCAACCTGGAGCGCCGCAGGGCGGAGGTCGCCCCGGTCGAGCGCATCATTCAGGAGGAGCTGGGCCGAATAAAGAAGGCGTATAACCGCCAGCGCGCAGACCACGTCATCGGCGACCTTTATCTGCAGGCGGACAGCCTCCGGCTCGCGGAACTGGACCGGGCGGTAAATCGTTTATCCTCTCACGGGGGCCTGAACGAGGCCCAGAAGGACATCCTGTACGAGTTTTCCCGCTCCCTGACGGGCAAGATCCTGGCGGTGCCCGCCCGGCGGCTCCGGCTGGCGGCGGAGAGGGGCGACGACGAATATATAAGGACAGCGAGAGTACTTTTCGACCTGGAGGAACACGATGAGCTACCCGGTCACAAGGCCTAGGCGGCTGCGTAAGAACAGGCTTATAAGGGACCTCGCCGCGGAAGCCTCGTTCAGCGCCCGCGACCTCATATGCCCTGTCTTCATCGACGAGACGGCGAAGAAGCGGGCGCCGATAAAGTCGATGCCGGGCGTAGAGAGGCTCCCGATCGCTGACGTCGAGGAAGAGGCCGATGCCCTTGAGGCGCTGGGCATCCCGGCGATCTTGTTATTCGGAATCCCCGGCCACAAGGACGAGACCGGGAGCTGCGCTTTCGAGAGCGGCAACGTCATCGAGACGGCCGTGAAGCGCCTGAAAAAGAAACGCCGGGACCTGCTGGTCATTACGGACGTGTGCCTCTGCGAATACACCACGCACGGCCACTGCGGGCCCGTCAAGGGCGGGACTGTGGATAACGACGCCACGCTCGATATCATAGCGAAAGTCGCGGTCAGCCACGCCCGGGCGGGCGCCGACATCGTGGCCCCCTCGGGCATGATGGACGGGATGGTGCACGCCATACGGAGCGAGCTGGACTTCACCGGCTTCAAAGATACGATAATAATGTCCTACGCGGCCAAGTACGCGTCCGCAATGTACGGGCCCTTCCGGGAGGCCGCCGATTCGGGCTTCACCGGCTTCGACCGCGCCTCATACCAGATGGACTATCGCAACGGCGACGAGGCCCTGCGCGAGGTGGCGATGGACCTGGAGGAGGGCGCCGACATCGTCATGGTCAAGCCCGCTCTCTCCTATCTGGACATCGTCTATCGCGTCAAGCGCGAGTTCGGCGTGCCCGTGGCCGCCTACAGCGTGAGCGGCGAGTACGCCATGGTAAAAGCCGCTGCCGCTAATGGCTGGCTGGACGAAAAGAAGGCGGCCGTTGAGATGCTGACATCCATGAAGCGGGCCGGCGCGGACATGCTCATAACGTATTTTGCTAAAGACGTCGCAACGCTATTAAAGTGAGGTTTATGAAGCTCGATACTTCCAGGGCGCTTTTTGAGGAAGCGTTACAGGTCATGCCCGGGGGCGTCTCCAGCCCCGTTCGGGCCGCGAAGCCGTTCCCGTTCTACACGAAGTCGGCGAAGGGATGCCGGCTGACGGACGCCGACGGCAACGATTACCTTGATTTCTGCATGGGCTACGGCCCGCTCATTTTAGGCCACCAGCCTCCTGCGATCAAAGAGGCCATCCAGAAGCAGCTCGACGCGGGCTGGCTTTACGGTACCCCTTGCGAGCTCGAGGTACGCTTCGCCCAAAAGATAATGAATTATATGCCAGGCATGCAGATGATGCGGTTCGTAAGCACCGGCAGCGAGGCGACCATGAGCGCCATCCGGGCCGCCCGGGGCTACACGGGCAAGGATAAGGTCATCAAAATAGAGGGAGGGTTCCATGGCGCCCACGACGGCGTTCTGGTGAAGGCCGGGTCGGGGGCGGCCACCATGGGCGTGCCGGATTCTCTGGGCGTCCCGAAGGACTTCACGAAGCACACCTTACAGGTGCCATTCAACGATGTCCACGCCATGGAGGCGGCGCTGGAGACAAATAAGGATGAGGTGGCCTGCGTCATAATGGAGCCGATCATGTGCAACATGGGCCCTATCCTCCCGAAGGAAGGGTACCTCCGGGCAGTGCGCAACCTCACCCGGGAGTACGGCGCCGTCTTAATTTTCGACGAGGTCGTGACGGGCTTCCGCATCGGCATGTTCGGGGCCCAGGGCTACTTCGGCGTCGAGCCGGACATGACCACGCTGGGCAAGATCGCCGGCGGCGGCCTGCCAATCGGTATCTTCGGCGGCAAAAAAGAGATCATGGAAACGGTCGCCCCGCAGGGCGGCGTATACCAGGCCGGCACCTTCAACGGCAACCCGCTGTCCCTTGCGGCGGGCATGGCGACGCTCGAGTACTGCGACAAGAACCGGGTGCACCTCAAGCTCAACGAGGACGGCGAGGCCCTCCGGCAGGCGCTGACAGAATTATTAAAGCGGATGAAGCTGGACTACTCGGTCTCGGGCACGGCCTCCATGTTCCAGGTATTCTTCGGCGGGAAGCCCGAGAACTACCGGGAGGCGCTGCTCTGCGATAAGGAGCTATACAGCAAATTCTGGTCGCACATGCTGGAGGGCGGCGTCTTCCTGCCGCCCTCCCAGTTCGAGACGTGCTTCCTCTCCACGGCCCACGAGAAGCGGGACTTCGAGAACCTCCTCAGAGCGTTCATCAAGTCCTGCGGAGCGCTGAAATGAAGGTGGGGACCCGGGGCAGTAAGCTCGCCCTGGCGCAGGCCCGTAAGGTCTGCGGACTGCTCGCCGAAAAGGGCGTGGCCGCGAGCCCCGTCGTCATCAGGACATCGGGCGACGTCCACGCGAGCGAGCCCCTGCACGCCATGAAGGGCGTCGGCGCCTTCGTCCGGGAGATCGACGACCGGCTCCTGGCCGGCGACCTCGACGTCGCCGTGCACAGCCTCAAGGACGTGCCCACGAAGCGGCCAGCGGGGCTGGCGACGGCTGCTACGCTCAAGCGCGAGTCCGCCCTGGACGTGGCCGTAACGCGGGACGGCGAAAGGCTGGCCGAACTAAAGGACGGCGCGGTCGTCGGGACATCGAGCACCCGCCGCATGGCGCTCATAAAAAAATATTACCCCGGCCTGCTGACGAAGAACATCCGGGGCAACGTGGACACGCGGCTGAGGAAATTACGCGAGGGAGAGTACGACGCCATCCTTCTGGCCGAGGCGGGCCTGTTACGGATGGGCATGGATATCGAGGCCGAGCGGCTGGACCCTTACGAGTTCGTGCCCTCGGCGAACCAGGGCGTCATCGCCGTCGTGGCCAGGCCCGGGACGGCCGCCTTTGACGCGGTTTCGGCGCTCAGCGACCCCGACACCTGGCTGGAGACGGGCGTGGAGCGCGCCATCGCCTCTGCCCTGGACGGCGGGTGCGTGGCGCCCATGGGCGCGTACGCACGTCGTACAGGCGAATTCCTTGACGTGGTCGCCGAGGTGCTGTCCCTGGACGGCCGAAGGCATGCCCGGGTCCGCAAGGCGATACCTGTAAAAGGCCATGAGGCCCACGCGCTCAGGCTGGCCGAAGAGCTGGCCGCCTGCGGCGGAAGAGCGCTGGTCGACGAGGCAAAGCGGGAGTTACGATGCGATGATTGAGAAAGGCAAGGTGTACTTGGTCGGGGCGGGGCCTGGCGACCCGGAGCTTTTAACGCGAAAGGCGGAGCGCCTCATTAAAGAGGCGGACGTCATCCTTTACGACGCCCTCGTGGGCGAAGGCATAAAAGAGCTGTTCCCGCAGGGCGTGAAGCTCGTGGACGTGGGTAAGCGCGCCGACGATCATACATTCCCGCAGGACGAGATCAACCGGATGCTCGTAGAGACCGCCCTAAAATATAAAAACGTGGTCCGGCTCAAGGGCGGCGACCCTTACGTATTCGGCCGTGGCGGGGAGGAGGCCGAAGCCCTGAGAAAGGCCGGGATCGAGGTCGAGGCGGTGCCGGGCATCACGTCGGCCATCGCCGTGCCGGAGCACGCGGGCATACCTGTAACGCACAGAGGCTGCGCCTCGGCGGTGACGCTCATCACGGGCCACGAGGATCCGACGAAGGGGGAGTCGGCTTTGAATTTTAAGGCGCTGGCGCAGATGCGGGGCACTATCGTCATCCTCATGGGCGTGAGCCGGCTGAAGGATAACGTCGAGGCGCTGCTCGCCGGCGGCAGGCCCCGGGACACGCCGGTGGCCGTCATCGAGCGGGGGACGACTGAAAAAGAGAGGATCACCGCGGGGACGCTGGGCAACATCGTGGGCCTGGCCGAATTAAGAGGCGTGCGCCCGCCGGCTATCATCGTCATCGGCGAGGTCGTCCGGCTCAGGAGCATACTCAAATGAAGCGGGTGGCAGTCACCCGCCCGGCGAAGTTCCTGCCGGCGGCGGCGGAGTACCTGCGCTTGAAGGGCATGGAGGCCGTGCCCGTCCCCATGATGGAGCTGGTACCCAGGAAGGACGGCGACATCGACGCCTTTCTGGAGCGGCTCAGCGCCGGCCAGGTGGACGTCATGGTCCTCACCAGCCAGAACGGCTTTTTGTTCCTTCTGGAGCGGCTCGGCGACGACGTGGAGCACTTTTTGGGCCTCATCGACGGCGTCAGGGTGCTGGCCATCGGCCCGAAGACGAAGAAGGCGCTTGAGGAGCACGCCATATGGGCGAGTCTGGTGCCCTCCACGTATTCGAGCGAGGGCATCGTCAAAGAGTTCTCGTTCCCGAGGAAGCACGTGGAAGTCCTCCGCAGCGACCACGGCAACCCGGCCCTCATAAAAGGCCTGGAAGACGGCGGGGCCGTCGTGCACGAGACCGTTCTCTACGATATCGTGCCTCTGGACGGCGAGGAGCAGGAGGCCTTCGTGCGCGAAGTGCTCGCTGGCCGCATCGACGCCTTCACCTTTACGAGCACCATGACGGCGAAAAGTCTTTTCCTCAAGGCGCAGTCCATGGGCGTTTTAAGCGAGCTGAAGCGGGCCATCAACGCGAAAAAAGTGGCAGTCATCGGGAACCCGACGGCGCAGTACCTTGCCGGGAACGGCATCCGGGTCGACGTGGTGCCCGAGAGGTTCACCTTCGAGGACATGATCGACGCGCTGGCGAAAGCGCTTTAAAGCCATCGTGGCATAATCTTCCTTTTACTGAGGTCTTATCATGGTATATTGCTCTAAATGTGGGGCCGAGATGCCCGAGGGCGCGGGCTTTTGCCCGAAATGCGGCGCACCCGCAGGCATGGAAAAGGATACGGGAATGTACATGGACCGGCACGCGTGGCGCCGGATGCGGCGTGAAATGCGCGCCACGGGCTCCGGGTGGTACTGGTCCCCGGAATACCGCCTGCTGCGGGCCGTCATGGCCGGACTGTTCATCGTCCTGCTGGGCGGGCTTTTGCTCATGTGCGCGTGGGAGGTCACGCCCCTGGTGACCTGGGCCAACTTCTGGGCCTACCTGCTATTGGGCGCAGGCGCCCTGATCCTCATCCAGTACCTGCTGGGCTTCCTGATACCGGGCCGGACTTATCACGGCATCGGCGCCCTGGTAGTCGGGGTACTCTTTATGGCGCTGGGCGCCGCAGGGCTGTCTGCGTTCTACGTCAGCTGGGCGAAGCCCCTCTGGCCGCTCATCATCGTGGCCGGCGGAGTGCTCGTCATCGCCGTGGCCGTAGCCGTATTCCTTGGAACAAATAAAGCCTAAATAGTTGCTTTTAAACTTATTTTTTCGGCCATATCAAACAAATTTATTTAAACCCCCGGCGCTTACTATCAGCTTAAACAAGCAGGGCGGGGTCAATGGCTATCAAGGGCTTTGGAAGGCCGGACGTGGAAAAGCTGAAGGAGAAGGGCGACGTCGAGGGACTGATCGATGCCTTGAACTATAAAAAGGACAGCACCGTCAGGTCAGAGGCGGCCCTGGCGATGGGCGATATTTTTGACGGCCGGGTGGTGGTCGCTTTGGGCAGGGCCCTCGACGACGAGGACTCCCGGGTGCGGCTGGACGTTGTGCACGCGCTCGGAAGAGTAAAAGACCCCCGCTCCATGGACGTGCTCTCCGCAGCATTAAATGACCCGGACCCCGGCATACGCGCCCTCGCCAAGAAAATGCTGATCAGCCACGTCCACAGCCTGAAGGTCGAGCCCGACATCGACGGGCTGATAAAGGCGGCCTACAGCATCGACGACTCCATCCGCCTGAACGCGGTCGCGGCGCTGGGCGAGGTCGGCGACGAGCGGGCGTCCGCGGTGCTCGTGGCCATTTGCCTCAATGATATTTACTACCCGGTCCGCTTTGAGGCCGCAGAATCGCTGAAGCGGACGGGCGATAGGCGGTCGGCAGGCCTTCTATCGGACGCTTTGCGGGATAAGGATCCCGCCGTCCGGCTCCATGCGGCGGAAGCGCTGGGCAAGCTCGGCGACCGCCGGGCGATGGGCGCGCTATCCGCGGCCCTGGAGGACGGCGACGAGGCCGTCAGGAAAGAGGCACTGGCCTCGTTGAGCAGAATCGGCGACCCGGGCGTCATGAACACGATCGTGGCCGCCATGAAGCGGAAAATGCTCTAGGGTACCTTTTCGAACTCCGACTTCGGGGCCCCGCAGAGCGGGCACTCCTCGGGCGGCTCCTCTCCCTCGTGAATGTAGCCGCACACCTTGCACATCCACTTCATTGTAAGCCTCCTTTGACCTTTTTCGCGATGCCCCGGCCGAACTCGACGCACTTCGCCTTATCGTCCTCGCTGAGCGTGGTCATGATGTGTTTAAATGCAAGCGGCTCCATGGTCTCCAGGCCGGCGGCCTTGAGGCCGTCGTCTATCTCCTTCACGGCCCCGCCGGCCCACCCGTAGGCGCCGAAGGCCGCGGCTATCTTGTTCTTCGGCCGCAGGCCCCTCAGGTAGGCCATGAACTCGGCCGTGCTGTGGAGCATGATGTTGTTCTGTGTGGAAGAGCCGACGACGACCGCTTTCGCCTCCAGGAGGTCGGTCATGATCGAGGCCAGGGTCGAGGCGTGGATGTCGTAGAGCCGCACGTCGACGCCCTCGTTCATGATGCCCCAGGCGATGAGCCGCGCCATCATGTCGGTGAGGCCCCACATGGAGCTATAGGCGATGACGGCCTCTGCTTTTGGCCGGAAGCTCGACCAGGCCGCGTAGGCGGTGACGATCCGGCCCGGGTCCTTCCGCCAGATGAGCCCGTGCGACGGGGCGATGATCTCGGGCGCGATGTTGAGCCCCGGTAATTTCTTGAGCGCCTCGGCGATGATAGGGGACAGCGGCATCAGGATGTTCGCGTAATAAGCGCGTGCGTCGTACAGGACGTTCGCCCTCACCTCGTCCTCGAAGCGCTGCGAGGTCGCCAGGTGCTGGCCGAACGCGTCGTTCGATAACAGTACTTTATCCCCCTCGGCGTAGGTGAACATGCTGTCGGGCCAGTGGATCATGGGCACTTCGATGAAGCGCAGGGTCTTTTTGCCCAGCTTCAGGGTGTCTCCCGTCTTCACCATGTTGATGGGCCATTTCTCGCCGTACTTGTCGACGAGGCCGGCCTTCGCCCTTGTCGAGCAGTAGATCTGCGCGCCCTTCGCGGCGGCCATGACGTCCTCCAGGGACCCGGAGTGGTCCTTTTCCAGGTGGTTGACGATGACGTAGTCGACCTTCGCCGGGTCCGCGTGCTCCCGGATACCCATGAACATCTCTTCGGAAAAGCCGCCTTTCACCGTGTCCACGAGCGCGATCTTCTCGTCTACGATGAGGTACGCGTTATAGCTAGTCCCCTTCGGCGTGTCGTAGCCGTGGAAGTCCCTCATATTCCAGTCTATGGCGCCGACCCAGTAGATCCCGTTCTTGACCTCGCACTTCACGATATTACTCCCTGGACGTTTTAATCATCTAAAGATAATTTATTTATTCGGGCATATATTTTGGCTTTAGGAAACGTTTTTTTGCCCGCAAGTACTTTATTTTAGCATGCTGAGGCCCATTATTTGTTTCGTCACGACCAACGCGGGCAAGCTCCGTGAGGCGAAGGACTTATTTAAAGAGCACTTCGAGGTGGAGCAGGTCGACACGACGTACCCCGAGCTGCAGGAGGACGATTTAAGTAAAATAGCCGCCTACGGCGCCCGCTACTGCGCCGACGCCCTGAACAAGGAGGTCATCGTCGAGGACTCCGGCCTGTTCATCGACGCCCTCAAGGGCTTTCCCGGGCCCTATTCGGCGTTCGTGCAGAAGACGCTGGGCAACAAAGGCATTCTCAAGCTAATGGAAGGCGTCGAGGGCCGGCGCGCCGAGTTCCGCTCCGTCGTGGGATACTGTGCTCCCGGGCAGGAGCCGGTAACGTTCACGGGAATCTGGTGGGGCGACATCTTAACCGAGGAGACCGGCAGGAACGGGTTCGGCTACGATCCCATCTTCTCCTATCGCAAGTACCCAGTGGGCGAGATGACCGTGGAGCAGAAGAACGAGGTCAGCCACCGCCGGCGGTCGATGATCCAGTTCCGGGACTGGTACCTGAGCAAAATCAAGTAAAAGTTCACCACGGGGCGCACGGAGGCGCCACTGAGGACACGGTTAATTATTCACCACGGCGACACGGCGAACACGGCGCTCTTTAATATTCGGCACGGCGGACGCACGGCGACACGGCTTCCTGATAATATAATTAAGTAAGGGGTCTCCGAGGGGTAATCAAGAGCGCTCCGCGCGGCGTCAGCCCCCTTCAGGAAATAAAAGTCCTCCGTGCCCTCCGTGGTGAATATTAAAGAGCGCCGTGCCCTCCGTGCCCTCTGTGGTGAATATTAAACCGTGTCCTCCGTGGTGCCTCCGTGCGCCCCGTGGTCATTTCTCGCCGATGGCGATGTCCTGATCGCCTTTGGTGCGCTCCAGGAACGCCATGGAGATGCGCGTCTTGATCACGTTCCTATCGGCGATGGAGGTGGACGAAGTAGCCGGCGAAGCCTGGCCATGTACTTTTGCAGGGCCAGCGAGAGGGCGATGGCCAGGACGGAGACGTAGATGCTCAGCGACGAATTAAAGAAGGGTATGACGACGATGGCCAGTATGGCGGCCACTATGATGATCGACGCGACCGTATAGCGAAGCTTTGAGCTAAACGTCAATTGCCACCCATCCCTTAGTCCTACTTACGCTAAGGCGGGATAAATCCTTATTCGTGCCCTAAAGAAAAACGAGCTTATTTCGGCGATATGGCCAGCCTGACGTCTAATGCCAGACAGCCCCGGCCCTTCTCGTAGACCTTGACCGGGTTGATATCCATCTCCAGGATGTCCGGGAAGTCGGTGACAAGCTGCGAGAGGCGCTCTAAGAACTCCGCCAGCTTTTCAATGTCGGAGGGCTTCTCGCCCCTCGTGCCTTCGAGCATCTGGTGAGTCTTGATGCCGTAGATCATCCCGTACGCGTCCCTCTCGTTGAGGGGTGCTACCCGGAACTGCACGTCCTTGAGGACTTCCACGTAGATGCCGCCGAGGCCGAACATGATCAGCGGGCCGAACTGGGGGTCCCGGTTCATGCCTAAAATTACTTCCTTGCCGCCGGTGGCCATCTGCTGGATTAAAACGCCGCTGATGCGGCACCGGGGCGCCGCCAGGGTCACGTCCTTCATCATTCTGTTATAGGCGTTCTCCAGCTCCTCGTCGCTGCCGATGCCCACTTTTACGCCGCCAACGTCCGACTTGTGGATAATGTCGGGGGAGACTATCTTCATCACGATGGGGTAGCCCATCTCGCGGGCCGCCTGCATGGCGTCGCCCACGCTCGAGGCGATCCGGTACTTGAGCGTCGGTATCCCGTAGGCCTCCAGGACCGGTAAAGCCTCCAGGCCCAGAACGGTGATGCCCATGCTGCGGGAATGGTCGATGATGCCCCGGACCTTTTCCATGTCGACGTCGAAGCGCTTCGGCGGGACGTAGACGCGCTGGCTGATCTTCTGGTACTTCGACATCATCCGCATGGTGAACGCCGCCCTGGCGGGGTCGTCATAGTTGTAAAGGCCGTGCTGCTTCAGGACCTGCACGCCTTCGTCCATGACGAGGCCGCCCACGAAGCAGGGCAGGATGGGCTTGTCCGTCTTCTTCTTTATTTCGCCGATGACATCCGCGATGGCGACGGGGTCGGTCATGGCCTGTGGCGTGGCGAGGACCAGGATGCCGTCCACGCCTTCGTCCCTGACCACGGTCTCCAGGGCGAAGTGGTACAGGTGGGCGCTGGCGTCGCCCAGCACGTCGACGGGATTGTAGAAGCTCGCCGCCGCCGGCAGGGTCGTCTTGAGCGTGTCCACCGTTTCCTTTGATAAAGTAGCCAGGCGCAGGCCGTAGCGCTCGCAGGAGTCCGTCGCCAGGATGCCCGGCCCTCCGGCGTTGGTTATTATGGCGACGCGGTCGCCCCGGGGCACGGGCTGGCAGGAGAAGCCGCCCGCCATGTCGAAGAACTCGAACATCGTGTCCGCCCGGATCACTCCGGACTGCATGAACGCCGAATCGTAGGCGGCGTCCGAGCCGGCGAGGCTGCCCGTGTGTGAGGACACGGCGCGGGCGCCGGCGCTGGTCCTGCCGCTCTTGACCACGATGACAGGCTTGGCCTTCGATACGTCCCTGGCCGCCTGGATGAAGCGCCGGCCGTCGGTGATCCCCTCCAGATAGGCGAGGATCACCCGCGTGTTATCGTCATTCTTCCAGGCCTCCATGAAGTCGATCTCGTTCAGGTCAGACTTATTCCCGAGGCTCGCGAAGTAGTCGAAGCCGACGCCAGTGGCGTCAGACCAGTCCAGGATGGCGGTGCCCAGGGCACCGGACTGGGTGATGATGGATACGTTGCCCGCCGGGGGCATCTTCTTGGCGAAGGAGGCGTTGCACTTCGTGTGCGTGTTCAGGATGCCCAGGCAGTTCGGGCCCACGATGCGCATGCTATAGGAGCGCGCGATGTCCTTGACCTCGTTCTCGAGCCGGGCGCCCTCGACGCCTACCTCCTTGAAGCCGGCAGAAATGATGACCAGGTACTTGATGCCCTTCTCGCCGCATTCCCGCACGGCCTGGGGCACGAGCTTGGAGGGTATGACGATGACCGCCAGGTCGATGGGGCCGGGCACGTCGAGCACGGTCTTGTAGCACTTGAGCCCTTCGATCTCGTCGGAATTCGGGTTAATAGGATATATTTTTCCTTCATAGCCGTTCAGGAGGTTGTCGAGCACCGCCCTGCCCACTTTCCCCTTGACGTGCGAAGCGCCAATGATCGCAACGCTTTCCGGGTTAAACATATTCTCCAACATGTAGCTCCATACCTGAAAGTTGTTTACGCGTTAATATGTCATCCTTGCAACATTACCGGAGGAATTTGCTAGCAGATGTTAACGCTTATAATAAATAACATTTGCTATAAACTCAATGAAAAATAATGATAAATTATAAAAAATATTATTGGGAGCCAGGAGGCTCCTTAACTGAATAGCTCGGGGTGGATGGCCCTGGCAATAGCTAGGCCGGCGTCCGGAAGCCTGGGGCCGGGGCGCTCCATGAGGTTGCCGTCCACCATGATGATGTGGCCGTTCTTGTAGGCCTTCATGTTCGCCATCCACGGCAGGCTGCCGTTCTTGAAGGCGTTGAAGCTGTCCGTGGTCGTCATGAGCCCGTCAACCGGCACAATGATGTAATCCGGGTCGGCGCTGGCGATGGCTTCGGAGCTCATCACCGCGAACTCGTTGACGTTCGCGGCCGTATTCTTCCCGCCGGCCTGCCGGATGAGGTCATCCCCGTATGTATTCGAGCCATAAACGTAGATGCTTTCCCCTGGAACATACCCGACCAGGAGCAGGACGGAGGGCTTCTGGCTATCGTTCAGGCTGGCCGCCTTCGCCGTGATGGCGGCCATCCGGTCGTCGATGTTCTTGACAATGGCCGTCGCATTGGCCTCCTTGCCGGTGACCTTGCCCATCAGCAGGATATTTTTCTCGATGTTCGTCATGTTGCTGTTCTTTAAGATGATGACAGGATACCCCATGCTGGTCAGCTTATTGACCGCATCTTCGCTGGTGATGTCCTCGGCGAAGATCACGTCGGGGCTGGCGTTCCCTATCTTCTCGTAGCTGACGCCGCTAAACCCGCTTACGTGCGTAACGTTCTTCGCCTCGGCCGGGTAGTCGTCGTAGTCCGTTCCGCCGACGAGCTTATTGCCCGCGCCGAGGGCGAACAGGATCTCGGTGTTGGCCGGCGATAGTGACACGATGCGCTCGGGCGCGTGGGAGAGCGTGATGACCCTCCCGAAGTTATCAGTGACGTTCATCGGGAATCCGGCCGTTGTAGTCGGCGCCGGGGTAGGCGACGCCTGCGGCGAGCTGGTGGTGCAGCCGCAGAGCGCGAGCACTACCGCCACGATACAGATAGAAACGATAATGGTCAGGTCCTTATATTTCACCATATTACCTCAAAATAATTTGATTTAAATCAATTTTTTTTGATTAGTATGTGCTACTCATATAAAAAATTACTCGTTAACCCTTCGTCATCCATGCATATTGCGAGGGCTTTTATAGTAAATCAAGTTTAATTTAGCGATATAAAGTAAAACGGAGTTGCTATGTCTCCCAATGGCCGTGCAAAAGTGCTCGCCGTGCTCGGCACCCAGTCGCATGCCGGGAAGAGCGTCATCGTGACCGCCCTGTGCCGGATACTGAAGAACCGGGGCTATCGCGTCGCACCCTTCAAGTCCCAGAACATGAGCCTCAACTCCTGGATCACGAAAGACAATAAGGAGATCGGCATCGCCCAGGCCGTCCAGGCCTTTGCCGCGGGCGCGGAGCCCTCGGCCGACATGAACCCCGTGCTCCTGAAGCCCAAGGGCGGGATGACGTCCCAGGTGATCGTGCTTGGCGTGCCCCTGGGAGACCGGAGCGTCGGCCAGTACTATACCACAACGGAGGAGATGATGGCCATAGCGACCGGGGCCCTGGGCCGGTTATCGAGCTCCTACGACGTCATCGTCATGGAGGGCGCCGGAGGGGCGGCGGAAATCAACTTATACGACAGGGATATCGCCAACACGAGGATGGCTAAGGCGGCCGGAGCGCCCGTAATTCTCGTCGGCGACATCGAGCGGGGCGGCGTCTTCGCGAGCCTCTACGGGACCATCGCGCTGCTCCCGGAAGAGGACAGGAAGCTCGTAAAAGGGATCATCATCAATAAGTTCCGGGGCGACCCGTCTTTACTAAGGTCGGGCATCGAGGCGCTGGAAAAAATGACCGGTGTTCCCGTGCTCGGCATCATCCCCTACGAGCGCCTGTCCATACCGTCGGAGGACTCCGTTTCCATAGAGGATAAAAGAGAAACAGGCCGGTTGCCGATCGACATCGCTGTCATCCGGTTCCCGCTCATCTCCAACTTCACGGACTTCGAGCCGCTGGAGCGCGTGGCGGGCGTCAGGTACGTTCCGCTCGGCGGCGACCTCGGGAACCCGGACATCGTCATCCTGCCTGGCACTAAAAATACCGTGAGCGACCTCAGGGACCTTTCCGGCTCGCCCATGTTCGCAAAAATAAAGGCGCTTGCCGCGGGCGGCACGCCCGTCATCGGCATTTGTGGCGGATACCAGATGCTGGGCGAGCGCGTCGTCGATAGCGGCATCGAGGGCGATAATGCGGGTACGCTGAGGGGACTGGGCCTGTTGCCAGTGGAGACCAGGTTCGACGCCTATGAGAAGACCGCGCGCCAGGTCACGAAACGGGTCACGGGCGACGGGCCGATCCTGGGCCCGCTGCAGGGCTCGACGGTCAGCGGATACGAGATCCATATGGGCCAGACGGCGTCGTGCAGCCATGTTTTCGAGGACGACGGCTGCGCGGACCCCTCGGGCCTGGTGATCGGGACGTATCTCCACGGCCTGTTCGAGAACAGGGGCCTGACGGACTCGCTATTATCGTACGCGTGCAGGAGAAAAGGCCTCGATTATTCCCCGGGTGACGAGCCCCGGGACGCATACGATGAGCTGGCGGGCATCGTCGAGCCATGCCTGGACATGAAAGCGCTCATGTCAATCATAGAGGCCGGCTGCGATTAACTATTTGAGGCCGGCCGTGATATAATGGCCTTTAGCATTTCGAGGTGCGTAAGTGAGGTACTACGTTGTGGATAAGACGCTCGTCGTCAAAGGCGACTTCGACGGCCTGAGCACGGGAATAAACGGCGGCCGGCGACGCGTCAAAGCCATCATTAACCACGAGGTCGACAAAGACTTCGGCCACGACGAGCCCGTCGCCTATATGGACGCGGTGGCCTCGAAGCTGGGCGTCGAATGCCCCTGCTTTTACTTTTTAACGGCAGTCTACATGGAAAACCTGTGCGTCGTCCGGGACCGGCAGGTGACGGCCTTCGTCACGGCAGGCGTGAGCAACCCGTGCCAGGCGCCGGGCACCATAAACGTCATTTTAGTGGTCCATGGCCATATGTCCGAGGGCGCCATGGCGAGCGCCGTGATAACGGCGACCGAAGCAAAGTCCAAAGCGCTCTTCGACATGGGCTTCGACTTCACGGGCACGACCACCGACGCCGTCGCCGTCCTGAGCGAGGAATTAAAGACCGACGTCTGCGGCCCCGTGTACTTCGAGTACTCGGGCTCCGGGACGGACATTGGCCATAGCATCTACCGGTGCGTGAAAAAGGGCGTCGTGGAGGGCATCAAGCGCCAGCACGCCCTCGTGGGCGGGAACAACAGGAGCCGCCTGTTCGTATACGCCGTCTCCGACGAAGGCCCCTATTGGATCGAGTTCCCCCGGGAGAACTGCGGAAAGGGTAAGTGCGAGTACTACCCGTGCCACTTCGAGGGCCAGGACTGCACGTGCTGTTATTGCCCGCTCTATCCCTGCGAGGACCCGGAGCTGGGCGAGTGGATAAAGAGCAGCCGGGGCTACCCGGTGTGGACCTGCAAGGACTGCACTCTTTTACATCACAAGAAGGCCGTGGACTATCTGGCTAAGCATCCGGACACAAGCACCAAAGAACTCAAGCATCTGGAATAACAATTAATATTAAAAAAGAGTTGGTGCCGCCTGGTGTAAACCTGGTGTAATTGGTGATTATAACAGTTTTTAGTGAATTTGGTGTAACCTTGGTACTACTTGTGAGCACGATGGTTTCAATCGCACGGAGCTTACACCATATGCACCAATTATTTATAATAACTCCAAGCGAATAAGCGCTTTTCTCCTAAAGCAACCCTTAAATACTTTAAACGTTGTTACACTGACTTACTGTCAGTCAATACATCGTCGTGTTATTATGCGTGTGGCCAAGGACCCCGTAGTGAGGCGAAATGAGCTCATCGATACGGCCGAGGAACTTTTCAGGGAAAACGGCTGCGAGGAAACGTCGGTGAGCGACATCGTGAAGAAGGTCGGCGTCGCCCAGGGAACCTTCTATTATTATTTCAAGTCCAAGGACGACATCCTGGACGCCGTGCTCGACCACTACCTGAAAGACCACCTCGAGCCTGCCGTCAAGGGCATCATGGCCGACGGCTCGCTGGACACGATGCAGAAGATCGATCGGATCATTAAAGAGTCGCTGAGCTTCCAGATGGGAGAGAGGAAGGTCATGGAGTTCCTGCACACAGACAAGAACATGGCATCCCGCCAGAAGTACATGCTGAAGGTCCGGGATATGTTCGTGCCGATCATCACCGACGTCCTGGAGGAGGGCATCGCATCGGGCATGTTCACGGTGCCGTACCCCCGGGAGACTGCAGAGCTACTTCTGGTCATGTTCACGTACATGCACGAATCGGCGGAGAGGTCAGCGAACGGGGACTATGGCAGGAAGGTCAAAGCCGCCGAGGACATCGTGGTAAAGGTATTAGGGCTAAAGGAAAAAGGCATAGAGCTTAACATCTGAGAGGCATCATCATGGTTTCCATCTTCAAGACGTTCGGCGAGATCATCACGAAGCACCCGTGGGCGTTCGTCGCCTTATGGATCGTGGCGCTCGTCGTATCTCTTCCTCTACTGGGCGTGTTCACGTCAAACCTGAAATACGATACGGCCGGGTTCATCCCTAAGGACCTTGGCGCCATCGCGGCCCAGGACAAATACGACGAGCAGTTCCCGGGCAACTCTTCGAATCATATCCTGGTGGTCATTCAGTCGGACAACAAGACCACCGCCATGCACTTCATGGACGACCTGGACGCCGCCGTCCTTGCCGACGCGAACGTCACCAACGTCACCGGCACGTCGTCCATCTACAACATCCAGCGGGACGCGGTCGTCAACATGACGCCCGACCTGTTCCATTCATTGTACGACGCCATGGACAACACCAGCGACGGGAACAAGAAACTATACAACGCCACGGACGAAGTCCGCAACAGCAGTAACGGACTGTACTGGCTGTGGGATAACGTCACTAAGACCAACGACCAGTTCTACAAGGCCCGCAAGCAGATCGTCGACTCCAGCGCCCGGTTGTACTCCGCCCGGGACCAGATCGTCGCGGCCCACGATGGCCTGTACCAGATCAAAGGCGCCGCGGACATGATCCTCGGAGTCCCGATGAGCTTTGTGCAGGCCTATAATGGGACAGACTCGTCGCTCGATGACGCAAACCGCAGCCTGGTCGCGTATCAGGCGGTAAAAAGTTCTCTATCTGGCCCGGCCTCTAGCTATCTCGATGCATTCTATCACGCATGGACCACCGGCTCAGGAGATCCGATGACGCGCGCGCAGAACTCCATACGCTCAACTGATGTGTCCGGCTTCATCGGCGCCATGCCCGAAAGTCAGAGGCCGATGATGCTGAATATAGTGAATAATTTTCCACTCTCGAACTATCCCGGCGGCGAGAGGGACTTTTGCGTGAACACCGTGGCCGGCATGCAGGGCATCACCGACTCGTCCCTGAAGCAGCAGCTCTATGCCGCCTATGACCTGGGGGCGTCGCCGTCCTCCACGGCCATAGATAACCTGGTGATCAGCATGGCGGCGAGTCAGGGGGGCGTTGATAAAGGCTCCATCGAGGATATCTATTACCTGGGCAGGAACCCGTCAGATGGCACCATCGGCAACTACGTGGTGAACAAGGCGGTCGAAAGCCTGAGGGACTCGGCCGACGGCAGGAACATGAGCGCGTCGGACCTGCAGAACGCGACCGACATGCTTCACGACGCCTGGAACCTCGGGCCCTCGGCTACAGAGCAGAACTTCGACAACTACGTCCTGAGCAAGGCCGAGAAGGGCCTGAACTCCACTGAAAGGCAGACGGTGGAGGAGATCTGGGGCTGGGGCAGAAATCCGAATGATTCCGTTATCAGCTCATACGTGCTCAGGGAAGCCGGCAAGGACCTGAACGCCTCGGAGAACCGGACGCTGGCCGAAATATACGCCCTCGGCCGGAACGCGAGCAACGACACCATAAAGAATTACGTCATCGGCAAGGCCCTGGACGAGCTGAACCTCACGTCTAACACCACCTACTTCATGGCCCTCATGAGCCTGGACAGGAACCTGACCGATGACCAGCTCAAGGACTTCGCCCGGAGCTGGGAAGCGTCCCATGGCTATGATGACCCGAAGATACTGCCGGACTCGGTGGTCAGCGGCCTGGCCGCCGGTAAGGTCACGCTGTACATCGTCACCACCAGCGACCTCGAGTCGTCCACGGGCGCCAGCGACTCCGTCAAGGCCATCCAGGACCACGTGGCCGGCCTCGCCAAAGACGAGCGCTATTCGGGCGTCAGGGCCTACGTCACCGGCTCCACGGCGATATCCATGGACACCAAGGCGTCCGCCATGGACGATGTCAACAACATCGACAAGGTGACCATCGTGCTCGTCCTGATAATCCTGGCCATCTACTTCCGCTCGTTCCTCACGCCGTTCATCCCGCTGCTCATCACCGGCATCGGGGTCGTCGTGGCGTTCGGCTTCATGGGCATCGTGACCACCCAGATCGATGTGTTCTACCTGGTCATGACCTTCATGGTGGTGATCATGCTGGGGGCGGGCACGGACTACTGCGTGTTCATCCTCTCCCGCTACGCGGAGGAGCGCTCGAAGGGCGCGGAAATAAAGGCCTCGGTCATCTCGTCCATGGAAAATGCCGGCAAGAGCATCGCCTCCAGCGGCACGACGGCCATGATCGGCTTCAGCTCGCTCATGCTCATCGACAACGGCATATTCCGGTCCATTGGCATCGGCACCGCGAGCGCCGTGCTCTTCTGCATGCTCGTGGCGCTGACGCTGGTGCCCGCCGTCCTGACGATCGCCGGAGACCGGCTCTTCTGGCCCAAGAAGCTTTACATGTCCGGCCCGGGCAAGCTCGGCAAGGCCTGGCGGGCGATCACCCATAAAGTGCTCAAGCACTCAAAGGTAATATTCGCCATCGCGCTCCTGATCACCGTGCCCGCGCTCTATATCTACTCGAACCTCCAGCTGGGCAACGACTTCGTCTCAATGATGCCGGACTCCTACGCCAGCAAGATGGGCTACGACCTCATGAACAGCGAGTTCGGCAGCGGAGCACTCGAAAAGGGCATGGTCGTCGCCACGCTTCCGGAGAACCTGGCGGGGCCGGACGGGAACTACTCGGCCGCCGCCCTGGGCCGGGTGGAAGCCCTGTCCTCCATGCTCGCGGCCACGCCAGGCGTCGATAAGGTGTACTCCATGACCCGCCCCGAGGGGGTGACCATCGAGTACGACAACCTGTCGGCCTACAAAGGCGCCGAAAAGGAGTACTACCAGAACTACATGGACAACAGCACCGGCATCGACGGGCGCACCACGGTCATCTACGTGGCGTTCAACGGCTCGCCGTTCTCAGACCAGGCCCAGAGGTCCACCGACGCCATGAAGCAGGAGCTAAAGGCGTACGAAGCCGAAAACCCCGGGACCGCGCTCCTGCTGGGCGGTAGCTCGGTGGGCTCCTACGAGTACCAGAAGATGTGCACCGACAAGTACATCCTGGTCATACCGGTCGTGCTCATCGGCATATTCCTGGTGCTCCTCGTCCTGCTCCGGTCCGTCTTCACGCCCGCCCGGCTGATCATGACCCTGCTGATGAGCATGTTCTGGACGCTGGCCGTGTTCATCCTGGTGTTCCAGTTCTGGCTCCATGCCTCGGTCTACTGGATGCTGCCCATTATCCTTTTCTGCGTGCTCATGGGCCTGGGCGTCGATTACGACATCTTCCTGGTGACGCGCATACGGGAGGAGGTCTACAAGGGCTTCAGCGAGGAGGCGGCCATCGAGAACGCCATCGAGTCCTCCGGCACCATCATCACCCTGTGCGGCCTCGTGATGGCGTCCGCCTTCGGGTCCATGATGTTGTCGAGCACCATCATGCTGAAGGAGTTCGGCTTCGTTTTGTGTATGGCGATCCTCCTGGACGCGACGCTGATGCGCCTGGTGATAGTGCCGTCAATCATGGTCCTGCTTAAAAAGTATAACTGGTGGATGCCGTTCGTCAAGGACGATGAGGCAAAGCTGGCCGCCGTACCGGAAATCCAGAAGCCCAAATAAAAGCGCCGGAGCCTTTATGGCTCCACTTTTCCCTTTTTTTACCATCGTTTTCGCCGGCCATGCGGAAAGTATAAATAAATAATTTGATGTATGTTTTTATACATCAAAGTATAAAGTTGTACGTGGTGAACCGGTTGAACTTTACTGACATACTCCAGGCCCGCAAGCGCGACTACGTGCCATACGAGGGCGACGCAGGCCCCGACAGGCGGCCATTAAGCCTCGTGGAATTTATTGCGGCGGCAAAACAGGACGGAAGGCCCCCTGTCATTGCCGAGGTCAAGCCGGCCTCGCCCACCGCGGGCCGGCTGAGACGGGTAGCCGACGTATCGTCCCTGGCGCTCTCCTTTAAAAATAACGGCGCCTGCGGCATATCGGTGCTCACCGAGCCCCGGTTCTTCGGGGGCTCGACCGCCAGCCTGAAAGAGGCCAGTTGCGGCCTGCCGGTGCTCCGGAAGGACTTCCTCTTTCATCCCGCCCAGATAAAAGAATCGTTCGCCCTCGGCGCCGACAGCCTACTTTTGATCGCCTCCTTCTTTTCCCCCGACTGCCTTTCCGACATGATCTCCGAAGCCCGGTCCTATGGGATGGAGCCCCTGGTGGAAGTGCACGGCGAGGACGACATCCAGCGCGCCGGGTCCGCCGGGGCCACGCTGTACGCGGTGAACAACCGGGACAAGGACACGCTCGAGGTCGACCTCCGCAGGACGGCCCGCCTGGCGCCGCTCATCGACGGCACCGTAGTCAGCGCGTCCGGCATCGGGACGCGGGAGCAGCTCATGGAGGCGCTCGAATACTGCGACGCCGCCCTCGTCGGGAGCGCCCTGATGCGGTCGAAGGACCCCGGAAAAGCCCTGAGCTTGCTCGTTTACGGGGTGCCGTAGATGCTCGAATACGACTATAGCCGGCCCCTGCTGAGCCCGGCATCGATACGGGAACGCCTCCGGAGGCCGGCGTGTGTCACGCCGATCATCGAAGTGGCCAGGCCGTCAGCCACGCCTCTGGACGCGTACCTGCGCCTCAAGGGCCATGGAGACCGCGCCTTCCTGTTCGAGTCGGCAGACCTCGGAGAAAAGTCCGCCAGGTTCTCGTTCGT
>Ga0335071_10000057_pt1 | contig 127248 bp, 115 predicted proteins | sample Lox_Sample_15_FD_206724 | JGI IMG/M metagenome (GOLD analysis project Ga0335071, IMG submission 206724) | Soil microbial communities from Loxahatchee National Wildlife Refuge, Florida, United States - Lox_Sample_1.5 | ecosystem: Environmental > Terrestrial > Soil > Wetlands | place: USA... | reverse complement strand
ACTCGTTCTATCGCCTGCTGCGGTCTATGCCCTTCGTGCCGGGCAGGCGCTCGGCGGGGTCGTGTTCGTCCTCCTTTGGTTTCTAGAGGTAATGGCCATCGCTGGGCTGGTGTGGGGGTTAAAGTCTAGCTCGGGCGCGGCGCTGCTCGGTGCATTGGTTGCTGCACCATGGCTATTCTACTTCGGCACGGAGGCCGGCCCTTGGGCGTACCTAATTGCCGGTCCCGAGTACCTCCTGCTCACCGGGGTAGGCTGGTACGGGTATAGGCGAGAGAAGCAGAGGGCACTAAGGTGGCCTGGGGCGCTCGCTCCAACTCTCGCCGTCGCATACGCGCTGCTTGCCCCCTTTGTTCGTGGTTATCGACCGTCGTGACGAACCTGCGCCTCCCCGGCCAGTACGACGAGCGGCTGCTCGGGAACCTCGGGCTACAGGGGCCGTACTACAACTGGAACCGGTGGTATCTGCCGGCGGTGGGGAGGTACATGGAGCTGGATCCGTTGCTTCTATCGCCTCGCGCGATTGATCTCCTCCCAAGCAAGGCACGGCAAGCGTTCGGTGAGGGAGAACTCCTGAATGTGCCCTCTTGGTACGGGTACGCGGGAGAGAACCCGCTCACCTATGTCGACCCGACCGGCCTCGACAGATACGAAGCCTGCAAGAACAAACAGCTCGGCCCGTTCGGCAAGTGGGTATGCAAGAAGTGCGTAGATTGGCGGTGCAACAAAAACCCAGGCGAGCAGAAGTTCTGTTGCGACGCCGACAGAGCGGACTGCGAGACCACGGCCGGTGACGACGGGAATCAGAAGGCGGTCTGCATGGCGAAGTACTTGGAGTGCATGGCGAAGCTCAAGGGAGGGGAGTGACCAGTGACACGCAAGCGCCTGGTGTTGATTGTGGTCGCCGCCCTGATCACGGGAGGGATTTTGGGCGGCATGTGCGTTGCCTGGCTGTCTGCGCGTGCGGGACATCTCTATGTGCAGATGGTCAGGCTCTCACTCGCGGCGAAGCAGCGTGATTCTGCTTCGGCAGCTTGGCGAGAAGGGGAACTCGCGGATGCTCTGACTCACGCGGCGTGTGCTGTCGAGATGGAGAAGTGGGGGCGAGAAGGCACTCCGGCAACTCCGAAGTGGGACATCATCTTCCCGCTGATGGGGCTTTTCTCCGATGAGCACACACAATATCCGGTGAAGGACTTCTCCATGCTGGAAGCACAGGCGCATGCGAGGTACGGCGCCGTGCTGGAGCGTGTTGGGCAGACTGGAGGCGCCCAGGACGAGTTCGCCAAAGCCATTAGTGCTGCCGGCGGGAAGGGGAGCGTCGAAAAGTGGAGGGCTCTCGGACTCCAGGAGCTTGGTCCGGCACAAGGAGCGCCAACCCCATGAAGGCCCCGTCCCAGAGTAGTTCTCACAGATAGCGAACCACAGATAACCGCCCGAGGGTTCAAGACAATCCAGGCCAGTGACCCATGCGCGCGCCTACCGCCACCCTGTTCGCCGTAGTCCTTCTAGCCTGCACCTCCCCCACCGCCCCGCCGCCCACGGGCCCGAGCGCCACCGTCAGCGGGACCGTGGTCGAGCGCGTGGACGGGGCGCCGTACAGCTTGCTGCGTTGCGCTGGACATCCCCTACAGCCCGCACGAGGCCGAGTCGGATGCGACAGCGGCGCACTATCTGTGTAGCCGGCTCACCCAGTTGCAGGGGAGGGCGTGAAGCGGGCCCCTGTCGAGCCGCCCCCGCCGGTTGACCTCCCCCACTCCCAGGCGCAGGCTCTTTCACGGCCCAGCGCGGAGCCGGCCAGGCGGTCCGGGCCTTCTCGTCCGTGAGCGTCGGTCGCCCGTGGCTGGGCCGTGGGGGTCAGGGAGGCGGGCTACGCTGCTTCCGTGCCCCGCATCCAGCCCGCCGACATCCAAGCCTGGCGCGCCCAGCTCGCAGAGGAGGGCGACGGCGACCACCTGGACCCGCCCGTGGCGCAGCAGCTCGTACCGCGCCTCAGGGACGAGGCACAGCCCTGTTCCGCGGTAGTGCCTACTTGATCTTGGTGAACCTGGCCTCGATGGCTTCCTCGGGGCTCGCGGGCAACGACTCGGGCTTCAGCTCCGGCAAGGTCCTGGGAGTGCGCGCGCTCGTCTTCCTCTCGGGCTCGTAGACCTTCCCATCCCGGGCGATGCCGACCTTCCGCTTGCGCGTGGCCTGGTCGAAGTAGACGGCCAGCTCCTTGCCGCAGGACGGGCAGTCGGTGAAGCCGAAGTCGTCCACGGCGTAGGTCTCGCCGCACTCCGGGCACTTCACTGGGACTTCCATCACAAGTGTGTAGACACGCTGCAGACCCGCCCAGTCACGCTGCTGGACGCTGCCTCGATGGACGAAATGAATGGCGGAGCCGTACTTCTCCTTCAGGTGCTCCACGGCGTTCGAACGCGCGGCGACTGTGGGGAAGGACATCGTCGTGGGGCCCACCAGCCGCTTCTTGGGGGGCGGGGGCTCCGAGCTGGTGGATGACGAGGAGGAACGGGAGAACGGTCCGTACTCCGTGGTCGTGCCGTCCGGCTGTTTGATGGTGGTCTTGGAGCGGTAGGCCGCCACCACGATGAAGAGGACGATGATGAGGATGCCACCCACGATTCCGGCGGCCTGCGCGTCTGGGCTGCTGCTTGCGTAGGAGCTGCTTCTCTTGGCGAGCGCGACCGCTGGTAGAGCGACCATCATCACTGCGAGAAGTCGGTGCATGGGTCGACCCCCGGGCCAGGATACGCCGAGGGCGGACGACAGGCCCTGACCGAGATCACTCCTCGCCCCTGGGCCGTCCCGACACGGAGACGTTCTACTTCCCCTCCAGCCACGCCGCTACGCCGCCATGGTGAGCGCACGCGCCTGAGTGGTGCTCGCCGTAGAAGAATGACCCGTCCTTGCATCGCGCCAGGGGATGGTCCTCGATACTCTCTCCCGGTTCTCTCTCGTTCGTAGCCGCCCGGCTGGCGGGCCGTGGGAGCCCCTCGGGCCAGCCACCGTCCTGTCCGGTGGGAACACCTGGCTGGCAGGTGATGCAGCTCCGCTCCCACCCGTCCTTGGCCTTTCCCGCCTTCTGGGTCTGCCACTGCATGTTCTGCGGAGCATCGAGGCCGCAGCAGACCAGCGGGCAGATGTGGTCGACCACGTAACCCCGGCAGCTACGAGTGGAGCCTCGGTCCGGTCCACCTGGACAGGGGTGAGCCTGCATGAAGGCCTTCTTCGCCTCGTAGTTCCTGGGCGCGACGTGCCCGGCGCAGGGCGGGGACGCGAGCGACAGGATCAGAAAGAGGGCGGTCACCATCAAGCGGACCGTAGCACGGGCGCCCCGGTGCGGACCGAGTCCGTGGCCAGCTCGCCCGCCGGCCTACACCCTGGCCAGCACTGCCGGAGCGGGCCAGGCGGGGGCCGCCATGCCTCGACCACCTGGACTACGATGGTGGCGGACATGAGCCCCGAGACGAAGGTCTGCTACAGGTGCCGCCAAGGGCGTCCGCCTTCCGGGTTCATCCAGAAGAAGAACGGCAAGAGCTACGACATGTGCTCGGTCTGCTTGGCCGAGATCCTGACGGCGCCGCGCACCGGGAAGAAGGTCCGCCTCCAGCACACGGCCACCGAGCGCACCTGCTACCTGTGCCGGCGGGTCCTGCCCGTGGCCCGCTTCACCCGCCGCTCCAACGGCACGTACTTCTCGGCCTGCAAAGACTGCAACGTCAACGTCTTCGCCCATCGCCGCCGCGCTCGCCTCGCAGAGGCCGAGGGGAGCTTCACGACCGCGGAGTGGGAGGTGTTGAAGGGCCGCTACACGGAGTGCCCTGGATGCCACCGGGCGTGGGAGAAGATCCCATTGCCTGCCGGGTGGAGTGGCCCGATCACGCGAGACCACATCATCCCGATCTCCAAGGGGGGCCGAAACGACATTCACAACCTCCGGCCGCTCTGCTACTCGTGCAACTCGAAGAAGGGGGATCGGCCGGCGTGAGCGCCTGCGGAGCCGCCGGGCTAATCGGCCTGGCAGTCAGCAACTACAGAACGGCTGCTACTGGGAGGCACCATGACCAAGACCATGCTCGCGTTCACGACCGCTGTCGCACTGCTGGCCCCTGCTGCTACCGTTGCCGACAGGATTGCGCCGAGCCACTTCTGCTCCAGCCACAAGCCGAAGAGGAGCATCCTCAGGTCCGGGGAGTGGGACTTGCCTTTCGGCAAGACCCTCCGGCAGGCGATCGGCGAGTATCGGGACTGCCTACGGGATTTCGCACGCGAACAGGAGGGGCAGGCGAAGGTCCACCAGGAGGCCGCGGACCAGGCCGTTCAGGAGTGGAACAGCTACGTCAACTGCATGGAGAACCACAAGGCAGACCCCCTAGGTCTAGGTCCTGACTGTTAGCAAGCAGGCCACGCCGCCAGCGCCAGCCCGAACGAGTCTCGGCCGCCGATGTAGACGACCGGGTCCAAGTCGCCCGGAGCGTGGCGCTCACTTGGGCGTAGCAGCCGGTGCGACCCGGACTGGACGTAAACCGGAGAGTCTGACCGAAGGACGGCGTCCCTTCGGTCTGTCACATGCCCCTCTTCTACCCGGCCACGCCTGGAGCAGAGCAGCTCCCGCCCGGCGAGGCCAGCACTTAAAGCACTCGGGTTACCAGCGAACGCGACGGCACCCCACGGGTCGTGCTACCGATCTTGCCATGGCACGCCCGCCTGTCCCCGACTACACGCGCTACTTCAACCCGGTCCTCCAGGCGCTCCGCGCGCTCGGCGGCTCAGCCAGCATCGAGGAGCTGAACGCCCGGGTTGGCCAGGAGATGAAGCTGTCGGAGGACGTGCTCGCGGTGCCGCACGACCCGGAGCGCGGGGGGCAGAGCGAGGTCGCGTATCGCATCGCCTGGGCCCGCACGTACCTCAAGGTCGGCGGGCTCATCACAAACAGCGAGCGCGGCGTCTGGTCCCTGACGCCGGAGGGAATCAAGACCACCCACGTGGACGAGAAGGCTCTCGCCCGCGAGGTCAAGCTCAAGCGACGTGGTACGCGGCCACGCGAGGACCAAGACCCAGACGAGATGAGCGAGGCGGGCAGCGATGCCTCGCCCGCCGGACATCGGGACTGGCAGCACGAGGCGCTCGACGTTCTTCACGACCTACCGGCCACCGCGTTCGAGCGACTCTGCCAGCGCGTCCTGCGCGAGAGCGGATTCGTGGAGGTCACCGTAACGGGCCGGTCGGGGGACAGCGGCATCGACGGCGTGGGGCTTCTCCGGTTGCAGGACGTGATCACGTTCCATGTCATCTTCCAGTGCAAGCGCTGGCGTCACCCGGTGGACCCTGCAACCGTTCGGGACTTCCGCGGAGCGATGGTGGGCCGCACTGACAAGGGGCTCATCATGACCACGAGCTACTTCACCCGTGAGGCGCTGCGCGAGGCAACGCGGGACGGCGCGCCCCCCATCGACCTCATCGATGGCGAGCAGTTGGTGGCTCTGCTGAAGAAGCTTCGGCTAGGAGTTCGGACCGAGATGGTGGAGCGCGTTACCGTCGAGCGTCGGTGGTTCGAAGAGCTGTAGCCGGCCGCTCCGTGGGACCACCCGCTGCACGGAATGCAGGCACCCGTGGGACCACCGTGGGACCAGAACGGGATCATCGGGGATCATTGGGGCGCGTCAAGTCCGCGAAACTACGCGTCTGTGGCGCAGCAGCTAGGGTCTGGCGGGGTTTCCTAAACCGCAGGTCGCGTGTTCGAGTCACGCCGGGGTCACTCAGTAAAGCCGTCAGGACCCGCACGTACTGAACACATGTTCGGCAGGGTGGTAGCGTCGTCCCCCTGGGTCTCTCGCCGCGCGGGGGCCCGCACTCGTTCGCCAAAGTCTGGGCCATGTGCAGCACGACCTGGGGTGGCCCAGCTCGTCGTCCACAACGGGAAGCGGACCCTGCGGTGCTCCTCCGAACCTGCGGCGACCGAGCCTTCTGCTTCCACTGGCGAAGCTCCAGTCAGGACTGAGCACGGATAACTTCGTTGGGACGACTACCTCGCTCTGGGCAGCGACCATTCTCGGGGTCGAGGAAATCGGGTCGGCTGTTGGACAGAGTCGTTCTGCAGCGAGGGTTCGTCGACTGGCGGAGCGGAACCCCGGGTGCGCGACGCCCCTACCCAGCCCTTTGCAGGGAAGGCGGGAAAGTTCCTGAAAGGCGCAGGAGCTACACCACAGAGCGGCCACCGCTTCCCGGCACAACCGATGCACCGTGGGTGCGGCAGGTGTCCGCGAGCGCGGAGAAGAGAGACACGCAATCTATGAGCGCGACAAACTGCTGGGAGCACAAGAAGTGCGGTCGTCAGCCTGGCGGCCCCAAGGTGGTCGAGCTCGGAGTCTGCGGCGCAGCGACGGTGGCCGCTGTCAATGGGCTGAATGGCGGAAAGAACGGCGGACGAGCTTGCTGGGTCATCGCGGGGACTCTGTGCGGCGGGAAGGTTCAGGGCTCCTTCGCAACGAAGTTGGCCAACTGCTCGACGTGCGACTTCTACCGTGCAGTGAAGGCGGAGGAAGGTAGCGCCTACGTAAACTCGGTGAGCCTCCTCAAGGTGCTCGCGCCATGACGCGGCGCGGTCCCGCGAGTCGGGCGCGAGGCGAGGACGTAGACGACGTTCGCCATGGGACTCGTTGGCCGGAGTGACGCGAGGATGCGGAGGTCTAGCACTCACCCTCCAAGAACGGGCTGATGGCATGTACCGCTACCCGGATACCACCTGCAGGGCGCCCACGTCCTGCCTGTGAGTTGACCAGTGGCTCGTGGTCGAGAGGACCGACGCGAGGCACCTGTCCGGGCGTCCACCACTCCTCCACCACTCGCGGAGCCAGGGAGTGCCGAGGAGTGCCAGCCAAGTATCCGGAACCTCAAAAGTCCAGTAATGTCAGCGGGAAGAGAGACGCCAAGGGTCAGCAGCAGGAGGGCACTTCGCAGCGGTGATGACATCGGTCGCCTCCTGAGACTCGGAAGTCGCGCAACGTACAACGCGGCTGGGCCCCCCGCTAACACTGCCACCTCCAACGGGACGGGCCCTTCGAGGGATCCCCTCGAATACCCGCCCGGCTCAGAGGCCATGGCCCCCGCATCCAGCCAGCCGATATCCAGGCCTGGCGCGCCCAGCGCGAGGAAGAGGGCGACGCCGAGCACCTTCCACGAGCTAGCCAGTGCGCGGAGGAACTTCGCGTTGAAGGCGACTGGCGCGCTTGGGGAAGCGGCTCCGGGATGTGGCCGCCTTCAAAACGAATGACAAGCTCCGAATCGCAAGGCGCCTCGACGAGCCCGGCGTGCGTTCATCGGGGAGGGGTGGCCCGGCTCGAACCCGAAGGAAGCCGAGTTCTTCGCCCACGCCCGCGCCATCCCCTCCGGGCATTCCGGCCGCCCGGCCCGGTATGTTGGGAAAGGGCCGGAAGCCGCCTCACCCCCGGCGCGCTCACGCGCGCGTGCCCGGCGGTCAGGGCGTGACGCGATACCCCTTGCTCTTCAGGTAGTCGCGAACCCAGCGGATGCTCTGGGGCATCAGCTTGTCGCCCGCCGCCTCGGGGGAGATGGGAATGACCCGCCCGGTGCGCTCCATGATGTCCAGGCACTTCTTGATGTTCTCGGCGTTGACCCCAGAACCAACGTAGGCCTCGCTGCTGGCAATGCCGGTCTCCTCGCCGCGCATGGCGGCGGAGAGCTCGGCGCTCACATCCTTGATGTGCATGTGGACGATGTAGTCCTTTACCAGGTCGACGAACCTGGCGGGATCCTGGCCGGCGATGAACGAGTTGCCGGTGTCGAAGTTGATCCCTATGCACTTGCTCTTGTTCTGGCTGGCCAGGCGCAGCAGGCTCTCCGGCTCGGTGGTCAGCCAACCGTGTGGCTCGATGGCCACCACCGCGCCGTGGCGCTCGGCGACCGGGATCACCAGTTCCATGTGGTACTTGATGATGTCGTACCACTCCTGCTTGCTGCGGCCGGGCGGGTACTCTCCACTGTCGGTGACGACGTAGATCTTGCACCCGCTGAGCATGTCGCCCCAGGGGATGGTCTTGCAGAGGACCTCCACCGAGTGCACGCTCCAGATCGGATACCCGCAGTCGATCGACTTGAGCTGCAGCCCGTGCTGCTGCAGCAGGTCGCGCATCATGTAGGGATCGTCGTCGACGCTGACGTAGGGGGAGAAGCCGAGCCCCTCGAGAAGATTGAAGCCGGTTTGGGTGGTGAGCTCGACGTACTTCTCGTCGAGCGCGGCGATGCGCTTCAGGATCTTCCCGATCGGCCACCAGTCGGGCCGCCAGTTGTCGGTGCTGACCGTCATCTCGAACGGCATATCGAACCCCTTTCCCGTCGGCAAACGGCTCGCTTCGCTCTCGAAGGCGCGAGCCAGGATGTGCGCGAAGGCTAGCACGGCGGTGGCCGCCCTGCTGCCCTGAACCGCGCCGGTCGGGCCCGCGCGCGGGGGCCCCGCCGTTTTAGGCGAGTGGAAAGGTCCGCGCCCCTAGCCGGACTCGGTCGCGCTTACCTGCCGACCCGGGCAGTGAGCTGATGATCGCGGGCCAGGCAACGACTGGGAATGGGCCCGAGTCCCCGACCCGGTTTTCGAGAGTGGGTCGCACGGCTGACCGCCGCCGCCGATCGAGAAGCCGAGGCCCTCAACCGTGCGAGCTTGCCGGAGTGAAGGAGCCGTTCGTCACACTACTCTCACAGTTTGTCCGGGCCTTCACCAGGCCTCCGCCAAATCGCGGAGCCAGTGAGTGCCGGGGCGTGCCAATGAAGGGCGCAGAAGATCGAAATAGCAAGCGATGTCCACGGATTTGGCCTCGTTTCCCGAACCGCAGGTCGCGCGTTCGAGTCCCGCGGTCAAGGAAGGCTCCACGGCGATGATTAGGTGCGTCGGGCGGCTCCAGTCGGCCCCGCGGCTCGTGGAGGAGCCTCGGCAGAGTTCCTCTCGGCGCGGCGGTCAATGCACCGCCGCGACTCCTTGCGCGGAGGGCCCCCGAGAACCCACCGGGGATGGTCTGCCGCGCCGGCCGCCCGAGTTTCGGGCGAGCGCGAGAAGAGAGGGGGGCGGGCGCAGAGCGACCGCCCCTGCCCAATCCAGGCCGGCCCTCCGGCTTCGACGGATCCCAAACGATTGGCCGGGTTAACTGCCAGTCCTTCCAGACATGCCTGCGCGTCGCGGTGACCACCTGAGCCGGCATGGGGAGCGTGAAATCCGAGAACGGGGAGCCTCATCGAAGGTGCTCTCCCCGTTCATCCCCGCCTACTTGTGGAGGAGCGGGGAGTAGGTTCGGAAATGAATGGAGTTCGTCTCCAGGTCGAACTCCATGAGCCGCACCCATCCATCCCCTCCGGGGCTCGCCTGGACGTTGCTCCTCTTGTCGGTGAGCACCTGATAGACGACGTGGCCAGAGTCGTTCATGTCGATCCGAAGGTTCTCGTACGTGAAAGCGCCATTCGCGGACTGCGGGGCTCCAGGGTCGAGGGTCGAGGCGGACCAATGGTTTCACCCGGGGGCGGAATCGAAATTCCCAGAAGGCTGGCACCGACGAGAGCCGCGGCCAGGGAGGCGCTCCCTCGCCTTGCGATGGCGGGCGCCATGTCCGACACCGGGAACTTTGGACGGGCATAGGCTTCGAGTCGATTCGCTCGTGGCAGAACTCTTCGCGAGGGCGCGGGCAGGAATCCCCGACGATTCCCGGTCGACTCAAGTCCCTGAAAGGACGAGACCTGTGCCTCGGACCTGGGGTATCAACACTACCCTTCGGATCGCCGCTCACGTGGAGGTGTCACGCCGGGGTCGCGCTTCGCTCGTCCCTCGCCTCGCTCTGGGGTGGGGAGGAACGCCGGAAGAGAACGAGTCGCGAGATCGCCCGGCACGCGGTATCGGCGCGGCAGGGCGGCCCCTGCGGCGACCGGCAGGCCGGTCCCGCGGCGTCATGTCGCCTGCCCGAGCGTCACCGCCACATGAGCGGTGTACCTGTCGCTCTGCCGTGATAGCTTCGAAGCGCCGCTCGAGACGAGGATCTTGCCGGAGGTGGTGCCTCTACCGTGGGTTTTGGGCCCCTCGCAGCCGCGCGGAGGATGACGGTGGAGAAGCTTGCGATGCAGGCGCCCGGACGCCTCTCCGTCATGCTCATCGAGGGGCTCCGTGGGCATCACCCGCTGTTCGACCCCGACGAGATCCGCGCCGCCTTCTCCGTGCCCGACCGGCCGCTCAACGCGACCGACGCCGACGAGGTGGGACAGGCGCTGCTCGCCATCGCCCGCGAGCCGGCGCACGCGGCGCGAGGCGCCATCGACGCCCTCTCCCTGCCCTCCCGCACCGCGCTCATCCGGGTTTACTTCCGCCTCCTCGACCGGGCCGCGGAGGAGCGCCGCCTGTCGCACTGATGCGCGTCCCCACCGCGCTCGCCCGGTCCCGCTTCCCGGCGCCGGTGCTGCAGGTGCTCCGCACCCTCTCCCGGGCTGGCTTCCGCTCCTTTCTCGTGGGGGGCGCGGTCCGCGATCCGCTCCTCCGCCGGAGGCGCCCCTCCCGCGACTTCGACGTGGCCACCCCGGCCCGGCCGGAAGAGGTCGAGCGCCTGTTTCCCCGCGTCATCCCCACCGGCGTGGAACATGGAACGGTCACCGTGGTCGCCCGCGGGATTCCCGTCGAGATCACCACCTTCCGGGGCGAGGGGCCCTACCGCGACGGGAGGAGGCCGGAGTCCGTGACCTTTCTCACCAACCTCGAGTCCGATCTGGCCAGGCGGGACTTCACCATCAACGCCCTGGCGTACGACCCGCTCGGGCGCGAGTTCCGGGACCCCTTCGGCGGACGGAAGGACATGCGCCTTCGCCGCATCCGCGCGGTGGGGAACCCGGAGGCCCGTTTCGCGGAGGACGGGCTGAGGCCCCTGCGCGCCGTGCGGTTCGTGGCCCAGCTCGGCTTCGAGCTCGCCCCGTCCACCCGGCGCGCCATCCCGGGGTCGTTGAACGTGGTTCGCAGGGTCGCAGCCGAGCGTCTCACCGACGAGTTCTCGAAGCTCCTCGTCGCCCCCTTCGCGGCCCTGGGGCTGAGGCTCCTAAGGAAGACGGGGCTCCTCGGGGTCGTCCTTCCGGGCCTGGCCTCCGCCTCAGGCCGGGCGCTCGACCACGCCATCGCGGTCCTCGCCGCCTCTCCCCCGGTCCTCTCCCTTCGGCTTTCGGCGCTCTTCCACGGACTCAGTCCGGCGGCTGCCGCGGATGCGCTCGCGGCGTTGCGCCTCTCGCGGCAGGAAAGCGAGGCCGCGCTGTCCCTGGTCCGGGCCTTCCCCTGCCGCCGGCTCGGGCAAGCAGCGCTCCCGGCCCCCACCCCGGCTGCCATCCGGCACTGGATGGCGAGGGTCGATCCGCAGCGAACGGGAGCGCTCCTCTCGCTCGCCGAGGCGGAGGTGAGCGCGGTCCCGGAGGCAAGGCGTGCCGGCGCGGCCGCCGAGGTGAGACGACTGAAGGCCGGCGTCCGGGCGGTCGAGCGCCGCGCTCCGCCCCTCTCGGTGCGCGACCTGGCGCTCGATGGACGGGCGGTCGCGCAGGAGCTTGGCGTGGGGCCCGGCCCCCGGGTCGGAGAGGCGCTCCGGCACCTGCTCGACCGGGTGCTCGAGCGCCCGGAGGAAAACGAGCCGGAGCGACTTCGCGCCGCGCTGCGCGAGTGGTCGGCAACACCGCCCCCGCGCTTATAATTTCCCGCGGCCTGCCATGTCTCCTCGCGTACTCCTCGTCCAGGACGACGACGCCCTCCGCCGGGCACTCCGGGAACTCCTCGGGCGAAACGGGTTCACGGTGGACGTGACCGGCTCGGGACTCGACGCCGTGGCTCGGGCGGCCCGCGCCCGTCCTGATCTCGTCCTCACGGACGTGCACCTGTCCGATATCGAGGGGGCGGAACTCGTGGCCCGATTGCGTCAGGAACCCTCGCTCGCCGGGGTCCCCATCGTGGCCCTGTGCGGCGCGGTCGAGGAGCGCGAGAAGGCCCTGGCGGCGGGAGCGGACGGTTCTTTGCCGAGGAGCTGCGACCCGGACCTTCCCGCCCGGCTCAAGGAGTTCCTCGGCGGGCAACGGGAACGGCTTCCCCCCGAGCGGGAGCTGGAGGCGCTGCGCGGGCTCGTCCGATCCATGGCCCTGCGGCTCGAGGCGGCGCTGAGCGGCCAGCGGCGCGCCGTGGGGAAGCTCGTCGAGACCGACCGGCTGAAGAGCGCCTTCTTCCACAACCTGGCTCATGAGCTGTCGACGCCGCTCACCCCGCTCGCGGGGTACCTGCGCATCCTTGAGTCCGAGAAGGCAGGCCCCTTGGCCCCGCAGCAGAAGCGGATCCTCGAATCGATGGTGAGCGCCGTGGGCCGGCTCACCCGGATCCTCGACAACCTGGCCGATTTCGCGAGCCTCGAGGCGGGCCAGGTCCCGCTCTTCGAGTCCCCCGTGCTGCCCGACCAGCTCGCCGACGAGGTGGCCGCCGAGCAGCGGACGGCGGTTCGCGATGCGCGGCTCCATCTCGACGTCCATCACGCCGGCGGCGGGCCGGTCCTCGCCGACGCGCGCAAGCTGCGCCAGGCCCTCACGAACCTCGTCTCCAATGCGGTGAAGTTCTCCCCGCACGGGGGCGAGGTGCTGATCGAGGTCACCCGGGAGCCGGGGCTCCTCCGGTACGCGGTCTACGATCAGGGGCCGGGGGTAAGGCCCGAGGAGCAGGAGGGCATCTTCGAGCCCCTGCACCATGCGGCGGCGCGCTACGGGCAGGAGGCCCGGCCGCCCGGATCGGGGCTCGGGCTGCCGGTGGCCCGGCGGATCGCCCTGGCCCACGGGGGGCGCGTCTGGGTGGAGAGCCCGCCCCACACCCAGCCGCTCGCCTTCTCCCACCAGTACACGGGGTCCAGGTTCGTGCTGGAGGTGGCGGTCCGGCCGGCCGACCAGGCGGGGGACTCCCCCGGGACGGGCTCCGGTCGAGATGTCGGTCCGGGGTAGCCGCCGACTTGAAGCGGCGGGCCGGACAGGGCTACATCCCGGTCGCATGCGGGTCCTCGTCGCCATGTCCGGCGGAGTGGATAGCTCGACGGCAGCCGCGCTCTTGGCGCGTGCCGGGCACGAGGTGGTGGGGGTCTCTCTGCGGGTGGCGGACTTCTCCGACCGGGCCCGCGGCCGATCGTGCTGCGCCCCGGACGACCTCGAGGACGCCAGGGCGGCTGCCCGCCAGATCGGCATCCCGTTCTACGTGGCCAACGTGGAGGCGCGCTTCCGTGAGCGGGTCATCGACCGCTTCGTCGACGACTACGTCGAGGGGCGAACCCCCAACCCCTGCGTGGTCTGCAACACCGACGTGAAGTTCGACTGGCTGTTGGCCCGGGCGCGCGCCCTGTCCGCAAGGCTCGCGACGGGCCACTACGCCCGGGTGGAGAGGCGAGGCGACCGTTACCTTTTGCGGGCCGCGGTCGACCGGGACAAGGACCAGAGCTACTTCCTCTACGGCCTCACTCAGGACGCGCTCCGGGACGTCCTCTTCCCGGTGGGGGAGCTCACGAAGTCCGCGGTGCGGGCCGAGGCGGCGCGGGCCGGCCTCGCCAATGCGGGAAAGCCGGACTCGCAGGAGATCTGCTTCGTGACCGATGGCGACGCGGCGCGGTTCGTGGCCCTGCGGGCGCCCGGCCGGACCCGGTCCGGGGAGGTGGTCTCGACCGCGGGCGAGGTGCTGGGCCGTCACCGCGGAATCCACCTCTTCACCGTCGGTCAGCGGCGAGGGCTGGGTCTCGCGACGCCGGAGCCGCGGTACGTGGTGCGCATCGAGGCCCGCGAGGCGCGCGTCGTGGTGGGATCGGCCGAGGAGGCCTCGGCCTCGCGCTTCTCGGTCCGAGAGGTCTCCTGGCTCTCCCGGGAGGCCCCCAAGGGTCCCATCCGCGCCCTCGTCAAGGTCCGCCACCGACACGCGGGGGAGGCGGGCACGGTGGTGCCGAGCGACGCGCGGGGCGCCGAGGTCCTGCTCGACGCGGCGGTCCGGGGCGTGGCGCCCGGCCAGGCGGCGGTGTTCTACCGGGGAGACGAGGTGCTGGGGGGCGGACGCATCGCCTAGGCCGCCCCGCCGGAATCTTGCCAGGGGCGGGCCTCCGGGCCTAATCCTCTGTGAATGCAGCTCGCCGACGGTCGTCTTGTTCCCGACCTTGACGTCGATCCCCGCCTCGTGGCCCGGTGCCGTCTCCTCGCGGACCAGGTCACCTCGCCGGTGCTCGAGAACGTCCGGCGCCACACCACCGTCTCCATCGAGCGAGCGGTGCTGCGGCTCCTCGGACTGCACGACGCCGGGCCCCGCGGCGTGCCCCTCGCCAACCTGGCGGTCGACGCGCTCCAAGAGCGGAAGCTCCTCGGGCGGGGCGCCGCGTACTGGGCGGGATATGTCCGCCGCCGCGGGGCCTCGGATCCCTTCTCGATGGTGGAGCGCCTGGCGGCGCTCCCCCCCCGGCCGGAGCGACTGCCCCCGAGGGAGGACCTGGCCCTCCGGGCCGGGGGGCGGGAAGAGGCGCGGGCCGCGGTGGAGGAGCTCTTGGCCCGCGTCCGCCGGCGCGACGCCCTCCGGGAGGAACTCGGGGTGGGAACCCGGCCGCACAAGTACCTTATCGTCGCCACCGGCAACATCCACGACGACGTGGAACAAGCGCGCGCCGCTGCCCAGGCGGGCGCCGACGTCATCGCGGTGATCCGCTCCACCGCCCAGTCGCTCCTCGACTACGTCCCGCACGGCGCCACCACCGAGGGCTACGGCGGGACCTACGCCACCCAGGAGAACTTCCGCATCATGCGGGAGGCGCTCGACGACGAATCGCGGCGGCTGCGTCGCTACGTCCACCTCACCAACTACTCCTCCGGACTGTGCATGCCGGAGATCGCCTTCGTGGCGGCGTGGGAACGGCTGGACATGCTCCTCAACGACGCCATGTACGGCATCCTCTTCCGCGACATCAACATGTGGCGGACGCTCTGCGATCAGTACTTCTCGCGCCGGATCTGCGCCCTCTCCGGGATCGTCATCAACACCGGGGAGGACAACTACATCACCACCGCCGACGCCGACGAGGCGGCCCACACCGTGGTGGCGAGCCAGTTCATCAACGAGAGCTTCGCCCGCGGGGCCGGGCTGCCCGATCGTCTCATCGGCCTCGGGCACAGCTTCGAGATCGACCCCGCCCGCGAGGACACCATCGCCCGGGAACTGGCCCAGGCGCTGCTCGTCCGGACCCTCTTCCCCGGCGCCCCCATCAAGTACATGCCGCCCACCAAGCACAAGCAGGGCGATATCTTCTTCAGCCACGCCTACGACATCATGGCCGACGTGGTCTCCTGGCTGACCGGCCAGAGCATCCAGCTCTTGGGGATGATGACCGAGGCGATGCACAACCCCTTCCTCATGGATCGCTACGTCGCCTTGAAGGGAGCCGATTACGTGTACCGGGCCTGGCGCTCCCTGGGAGGGGAGCTCTCCTTGAGGCCCGGCGGGATGGTGGAGCGCCGGGCGCGGGAGACCTTGGGGCGGGCCCTCGAACTCCTCGAGGAGGTCGCCGGCGAGGGGCTCCCCCGCGCCATCGGCAGGGCTCGTTTCGGCGACGTCGCCCGCGCCGAAGACGGGGGAAAGGGGCTCGCCGGCGTGGTCCGGAGGGACTCGGACTACTTCAACCCGTTCCTGGAGATCATGGAGGGGACGGCGTGAACGCGGCCGCGTCGCCAGGAACGGTCCTAGGGCCCTCGAGCCCGATCCGGCGGGTCGGGGTGGCCCTGCTCGCGGGGGCGCTGGCCCTCGCCGGATGCGCCGGGGTCAGGGTGGCCCCCCCCACGGCCCCGGAGGGGGTTCCCTCCGCCCGGGAGGGCTGGCTGCGCTACACGGTGGGTGAGCTCCGGTTCGAGGCGCCGCAGGCCTGGGTGCGTTCGGGCGCCCCCCGCCGGCTCCGGCTGGACCGACCGGACGGCACCGCTCGGCTCGAGGTCTCGACCCCGGAGACCGCCTTCGAGAGCGAGGCCGCCTGCCTGGCCGATGCCGAGAAGGTGATGAAGCGCGGCGAGAGCCTGGAGCGCGTCCGCACCCATCCCACCCGGTTCGCGGGACTGCGCGCGCTCAACCTGGAGGGCGACCAGCACGGTTGGCACGTATGGGCCTGGGCGGCGTGCGACGGGGGGGTCGAGTACCAGGTCTTCCTCACTGCCCGCTCCCCCGCCCCGGCGGAAGTGGTCGAGACCTATCGGGCGCTCACCAGCGGCGCCCGGGCGGGAGGCCAGGCGTGACGGCGCGAGAATGGGAGTCCGGTCACCTCATCCGTCCCTACGGCGACCGGCGGGACGACGGGGTGGTGCAGGTCTCCTTCGTGCTCCCGGTCCCGGTGGGCGAGCCCGCCCGCGAGGCCGCGGCGGAGGTGGCGCGCCGGATGGGAATGGAAGAGGTTCACGTGGCGGCCATGGAGAAGGCCGCCGAGGGGTTCGCCTTCTTCGTGGTCTACGGGCGGACCTCGGTCGCGGTGGACTACGGCCGGATCCAGGTGCCGGAGGTGGTCGAGCGGCGCCGCGGCTTCGACGAGCTGAACGAGCACGCGCTGCGGGAGGTGGGCCGGCGGATCGTGGTGCTCGGCGCCTGCACCGGTTCGGACGCCCACGCGGTGGGCATCGACGCGATCATGAGTATGAAGGGTTACGCCGGCGACTTCGGCCTGGAGCGGTACCCGTGCTTCGAGGCCCTGAACCTCGGGGCCCAGGTGGAGAACGCCCGGCTGGCCCGGCTGTGCCTGGAGCGCAGGGCGGATGCGGTGCTCGTCTCCCAGGTCGTCACCCAGCGCGACGTCCACAAGGACAACGCCCGCGAGCTCATCGAGGAGCTCGTCCGGCTCGGGGTGCGGGAGGGTGTCATCGCGGTACTGGGGGGCCCGCGCATCGACCACCGGCTGGCCCGGACCCTCGGGTACGACGCCGGGTTCGGTTCGAGCACCCGGCCCTCGGAGGTGGCGAACTACCTCGTCGCCGCGGTCCTGCGGCGCATGGGAAAGGACCCAAGGTGAGGCCATGCCCGTGGGCGAGAAGGTGGTCCTGCGCGTCCGGATGTCCCAGGCCGACGCGCACTACGGAGGGAACCTGGTGGACGGAGCCCGCATCCTCGCCCTCTTCGGGGACGCGGCCACCGAGCTCCTCGTGAGGCACGACGGCGACGAGGGGCTCCTGCGCGCCTACGAATCGGTGGAGTTCCTCTCGCAGACCCGGGCCGGCGACTTCCTCGAGGTGGAGGGGGAGCTTTTGGGCACCGGCGCCACCTCGCGGGCCATGCGGTTCGAGGCGCGCCGGGTGATCTCGGCCAGGCCGGACCTCTCTGACTCCGCCGCCGAGGTGGTCCACCGACCGGTGGTGGTGTGCCGCGCCAGGGGGACCTGCGTCGTCCCGCGCCAGAAGCAGCGCCTCGCCCGGCCGGAGGCCGATTGACCGGTCCGGTGGTGATCACCGCCGCCGTGGTGGGGGCCGAGGTCACCCGGGCCCAGAACCCGGCGGTCCCCTACACGCCCGTCGAGATCGCGGCGGCGGCCCTGGCCGCCGGGCGGGCGGGGGCCGCGGTCGTCCACCTCCACGCGCGCTGGCCGGACGGACGACCCTCCCAGGAGGCGGGCCACTTCCGCGAGATCATCGACCGCATCCGGCAGGCGGGGAGCGACGTCGTCTTGCAGTGCTCCACCGGCGGGGCGCTGGGCATGTCGATCGAGGAGCGGCTCGGAGCGCTGGTGGACGGCGCGGAGATGGCCACCCTCAACCTGGGAACCATGAACTTCGGCGACGGGGTGTTCCTGAACCCGCGCCCGGACATCGTCCGGGTGGCGGCGCGTCTGCGGGAGCGGGGGCTCGTGCCGGAGTGCGAGGTCTACGATGGGGGGATGCTCGGAACCCTGGGCTGGCTCCTCGGGGAGGGACATCTCTCGCCCCCCTACCACGTCCAGTTCGTGCTGGGAGTGCCGGGGGGGCTCTCCGCCGGCGAACGCCAGCTCCGATTCCTCTTGGAGGGGCTGCCCGGGGCGACTACCTGGTCGGTGGCGGGGGTGGGGCGCCACCAGCTCCCCATGGCCAAGCTGGGGCTCTCCCTCGGAGGCCACGTGCGGGTGGGGCTGGAGGACAACCTCTTCGTCTCGAAGGGGGTCCTGGCCACTGGGTCGGACCAGCTCGTTTCACTCGCAGTCGATTTCGCACTCCGCGCCGGGCGCGAGCCGGCGAGCCCCTCGCGAGCGCGCGCGCTCCTCGGGATTGAGCCCGCGCGCCCCTCGTGAACTCGCGACGCGCGCGGCTTGACGACCCTCGGGCAGGGCGCTAGGGTCGCGGCGAATTCCACCGGAGAGCGCGGGCACCATGACCAAGGCGGACTTGATCGAGAAGGTGCAGGCGGCCCACAGCGAGCTCTCGAAGCGGCAGGTTGCGCACCTCGTGGACACCGTCTTCGACCACCTGGCCCGGAGCATCCGCAAGGACAAACGGTTCTCGATGCCGGGGTTCGGGACGTTCGTGGTGAAGCGGCGCGCCGGTCGGGTGGGACGCAATCCCAAGACCGGTGCCGAGATCCAGATCGCCCCCACCAAGACCGTCGGCTTCAAGCCTGCGCCCGAGCTGAAGAAGGCGCTGCAGGGGTGAGGCATGGCCCCTCCGTCGACCCTAGCGGAGTGGATGAGGGGGTTCCGCGATCTCCACGAGCGGGCGCGCGGGGGGAAGCTCTCCCAGGGGGAGCTCGAGACCTACGGGGCCGCCCGCGAAGAGCTGGCCCGCGCTCTCCTCGGCGCCCAGCGGCTCACGGTGAAGCCGGGCGAGACCCCCCGTCAGTCGCTCCGCGTGGCCCGCGCCCTCCAGGTCGATCTGGACCTCCTCACCTCCAGCGTCCGGGCCATCACCATCGATCTGTCCACCGGGGGCTTCGCTTGCCTGCTGGCCAAGCCGCCGCCCCTCGGCGACGAGTTCGGCTTCTCGCTCCGCCTCCCGGGGAGCGACCCGCTCCTCGGGAAGGTCAAGGTGGCCGACGTGAAGCCGCAGCAGGGGAACGTCCGGGTCTCCTTCCAGTTCGCCGGGATGTCCGCCGAGGACCGGGAACGGGTGGAGAGGTTCGTCTTCGACACCGTGCTCGCCCAGATCGTGGCCTGATCCCGGCTGGCCCCCGGGGATCCGGCGCCCAAGCGTCCGGTCAGCCCTTGGGCGCCTCCGCCGGCTTTTGGGGCCGCAGGTCGAAGTCGACGTCGAGCTGCATGGTCCACATCCAGTCGGAGCCGCTGTCGCCGGTGACGTGCGGCATGGCCTTGTAGAGGTCCTGGTCCTGGAAGAAGACCGGTCCGGTGATGACGCCGATGGCCGGCGTGAAGTAGGCCTCGACGCCCACCGCAAAGGCCCCGTACCAGTTCCGACCGGTGGCGACGTCCGCGAGCACGACGAGCTTGTTGAGACCGATGCGGTTCAGGACGATGTCCGGGCTGACGTAGCTGCCCTCGAAACCGCCGCGGTTGACCTTGCCGTCCGAGCCGGTCCAGAGAACCTTCGAGCCGGCGCCGTAGTATCCACCGACGGTCAAGGTCCCGATCTTGGAAAACGTCTTTCCGATGTCGGCATGCAGGAGGTCGTAGTTGGAGACGTCGCTCTTGAACCCGGCACTCTGGATGCCGACGGAGATGCCCGGGAACCATTCCCCGAACGCCCCCTCGGGCACCGTCACCTTCCCGTTCAGCTGCAGGTAGTTCGAGGTGCCGCCCGGGTAGAAGAGATCGAAGCCGACCTCGCCCTGCAGCTTGTCCCAGGGCAGGATGCCGATGAGTAGCCCGTTGTCGATCTGCAGCGCGTTCTGCTCGGCGAAGTAGGTGTCGAAGTCCAGGTGAGGGACGAGAAACGGCTGCGTGTAGGTCGTCGCCGGTGTCCAGATCACGCTGGAGGGCGTTGCCCGCGCGCTCCGCCCCACCGCGAGGAGCGTGAAAAGGACGAACGCCTCGATGACCTTCTTCATGGATGTCCTTTCTCCCGAAGAACCCCGTCCGGTCCTGCTTCACGGTAGGTCGTGCAGGGGACGTGCCACGGCCCAAGGGCGACGCCATCCCTCGCAATCCGACGACCGGCCGGGCAGGCGCGCTCGACTTGCTCCGCCTCCGGGCACGCGTCTGCGCCGGCGCCGTGCACCCTCAAGAAACCCTGCGTCCGCGTGCCGCGGCTCCCGGAGGGGCTTCCGAGGGGCCGGGTGGAGGCGCCGGTTCGCCTCTTGGCCGCGAGCCGGCGCGCGTTCAGTCGCGCGCCCCCCGGTGGCCCGCCGCTCGGCGAGGGACGCCCAGACGCTCGCGACCGCCCTGCCGCTCGCTGGGCTCTTCGAACGCGCCGCTCAACTTCTCTTCTCGCCTGCGCCTGCCCACACCTCGACGCAAGGGTAAGCTCTTTGGCCTCGGCCTCGCTGCGGCTCACTCAGGGGCGGCCTGCCTCGACGGGCCGGAGGGCGGCCTCGAGGCGACGGTCCCCGGGGCCAAGAGCGAGATGGGGGTGCCAGGCGGGGGGTTCGAAGCGGGGCCGCTCCGCGGCAGAGGGGGATCCCGGGGCGTGACCTCGAGGGGCGGGAGGCCCGCCCGGCGCCGCCCCGGCTGTGGGAGCTCTCACTTCGCCCCGTGACCGCTCGCCGCCGAGGCCTTCAAGGGCGCGCGGTGCGCGACCTGGGAGGAGACCGCGGCCCCGGGGGCGGAGTCGAGGTCGGCGGTGATGTACCCGCGCTCTCCCGCCTCCGCCTCGTCGAGGCCGGTCCACTCGTCCTGCTCATCGGCGCGCAGCGGCGTCAGGGCGCCCACCAGCTTGAAGAGGACGAAAGAGAGGCCCCCGGAGTAGAGAAGGGTGGCGGCGATTCCCACCATCTGCTTGCCGACGAGGAGGGGGCTACCGTCCGCACCGCCGGGGTTGATGGCGGTGGAGGCCAGGGCGCCCGTGAGAAGCGCCCCGACGGTGGCGGCCACGCCATGCACGGCGAAGACGTCGAGGGCGTCGTCCAGCCCGAGCCTCGGCCGGATCCGGACGGCCGCGAAAGACGCCCCCGCGGCCAGGGCGCCGACGACGAGGCTGGCGAGCGGGGTCACGAACCCGGCGGCCGGTGTAATGGCCACCAGGCCTGCGACCGCTCCCGAGGCCAGGCCCACTCCCGACATCCGCTCGTGCTTGAAGAGCTCGATGAGGCCCCAGGTGAGGGCGGCAGCGGCCGGGGCAAAGAAGGTGTTCGCGAACGCCGATCCGGCGAGGCCGCCGGCGGCCAGAGCGCTGCCTCCATTGAAGCCGAGCCAGCCGAACCAGAGCAGCCCCATCCCCAGGATGGCGAACGGGACGTTGTGGGGCAGGACCGTCGGGGTGCGCAGGCCTCGCCGCCTTCCCAGGAGGATCGCCCCCACGAGCGCCGCGGCGGCAGCGTTGATGTGCACCACCGTCCCGCCTGCGAAGTCGAGGACCCCGAGGTTCTTGAGCCACCCACCCGGGGACCAGACCCAGTGGGCCACCGGGGCGTAGACCACCGCACACCACAGGGCGACAAACAGCAGGTAGGCCTTCAACCGGACGCGCTCGACCAGGGCACCCGAGATGAGCGCCGGAGTGATGACGGCGAACATCCCCTGGAACAGCATGAACGCGCTGTGGGGGACGGTCGGGGCGAGCGCCTGTGCCGGCGCGTCGCCCACGCCGCGGAGGCCGATCCAGGAGAGGCCTCCCACGATCGGATCGAGGGATCCACCAGGGGAGAACGAGAGACTGTAGGTGAAGAGTGCCCAGAGCACGCCGGCCACTCCCATCACCGCGATGGAGAGGTTCATGGTGTGGACGACGTTCTTCGAGCGGACGAGCCCGCCGTAGAAGAACGCCAGCCCCGGGGTCATGAGCATGACGAGGCCGGCGCTCACGAGCACGAGGGCGGTGTCCCCGGCATTCGTTCCCTCCGACGCGGCCGCCGCCACCGGCAGGAAGGCCGCCGCGGCGATGAGGAGCTTTCTCAAGGTGGTCTCTCCCTCCAGGAGGCAATACCTCGCTCCGGGGCGTTGCAGCCTGCGTGCCGGGCAGGGGGAGCACGAATTCCGGGCGATCCTCGCCCGCACGGGTGCAACCTGCCTGCCGCGGAAGCAGGCATCTGCCTCGGCACGAGGCAGGGTCCCCCCGGTCGCCCTTCGCAGCTGTCAGTGAGTCTTCTTGGTAGTCTTCTTCGCGCTCGGCTTCGCCGCCGCGTGTCCAGTCGGCTTCGCGGGAGCCTTGGCCGCCTTGGCGGTCTTCGCCTTGGCGTGGCTCGCGGACTTCTGAGGAGCAGGGGGCCGCGTCTCGGCCCGCGGGGGCGGCGGCGGGGGCGGTTCCGGCGCTAAGGGGCGCAGGTCGGGAGGGTCGTCATCGCTTGCGCTCTCGAGCGATGGTGGCGCGGCTCCCACGGCTCGGTAGGGACCCTTGTTGGCTGCCTCCGCCCGCGCGGCACCCATGAACCAATCGAGCGCCTTCTCGCCCACGCTTGCACCCACGTCCTTCCGGACGGCGTCCACCGCCTCGCCGGCCCTGAGCCGGAGCGCAGCAAGGTGCAGCAGGGCCCGGCCCCGTTCGGGAGCGGGTGTGGCCTCGCCGCTCGCGAGCAGGCGCTCGAGCGCCTCCTTCGCCTCTGCCTCGGGGGCGTGCCCCGAGAGGGCGAGCTTGGCTAGGCCAAACGCGGCACGCGGGTGGGTAGGGGAGGCCGAGAGAGCCGCCTCGTAGGCGGCCCGGGCAGTTCGGTCGTCGTGCCGCGCCCGGCGGACCGCGTCGCCGTGGACGGCGAGGCCCGGAGCGAACCCCGGCTCGGCCGCGGCCGCATCGGCGGACTCGACCGCGGCCTCGAGCGTCCCCGCCCGGAGGGCGATCCGCGCCTGGAGCGCGCTCGCCCAGGAAGGCATGGTACTCGCGCCGCTCAACGCCGAGGTCGCATCCCCGAGGACGTTTCGCCCGATTGCCAAGGCCGCAAAGGCGAGGGCGGCGTGGGCCGGGATGGTGTCCGCCCGGCCGGGAACCACGAGCAGGGCGTTCGCCTCCGCCTCGGCGGCCGCGTCCCGGTAGTCGGCGGCGAGCATCGCCAGCGCGAAGGCGCGGGCGCTGCCCGCCTCCAGCGGATCGAGCTGGGCGTGGGGGGCGAGCAGATCGGCGGCCTTGTGGTAGGCCTCTGCGGTGTCGAGCCGCATGAGCTCATCGGCCCGGGCGATGCCCTCCCGAACGGCACGGCGGCGCCCCTGGGCGCGGAAGGCCATGAGCGCCACCCCGACGCAGAGGAGCAGGCCCACCACGAGGCCCACCTTCACGACCGGGAACCGGCGCCGCGCCAGGAGAGGCGCCTCGTCCCCATCCGGTTCGGCCACCGTCGGGGCCGCGGCGCGATCGGCGGCCTCGGGATGCGGTTCCTCCCGCAACTCCGCCGGGACCTCGTAAAAGCTGTCCTCGAGCGATGGCTCGTCGGTCTGCTCGGTGGGGCTCTCGGGCGTAAAGGGCTTGTTCATCGGGCCGGGATCGAGGGAACTCGTCGAGGTTACCCCCCCGCTTCGGGGCCGTCAAAAACGGAACGCGCCCCACCGGAGGAACCGGTGCGGGCGCGTTCGCCGTCGAGGCAGGCGGGGGCCGGCTAGCCGCCCTTCTCCTCACGCTCGTCCTCGCGGGCCACGCCGGAGAGGACGTCGTTCACGCTCGGGAACCGCATGATCTCGCCCCGGGCGATCCGCCAGGCTTGCTGGACGATCCACGAGAGCGACCGGTCCTGCCGGTTCGCCTCGGTCTGGATCTCGTTGAGCATGTCCTCGGGGAAGTACAGGGACTGCTTGCGCTTGTCGGTGCCGGGCATCGCAGCTCCATGGTGTAGGACAGACGACGGGTTTGTACGCTTTGGGGGCCCTCCGGTCAAGAAGCCTTCCACCGCCGAGGCCGTGCGCTGCTCACCTTGCGTTGAATCGGGCCCGGCGAGTGCTCGTGGTGGGCCAAAAAAAAGGAGAGCCGGCATGACTGCCGGCTCTCCGTGGGCCCAGAGGGGGAGGGGGGGGACCCCTAGGCCCATCCCGTCGCGGACCTCGCTCGTCCGCCTTTGTCCAACGATCGACTGAAACCGCTCATTCCCCTCGAAAGTCGAGCGCTTCGGAGCTCCGTCAGCCGCGGCGCTCAGCCGAACGCTCGCCTCAAGAACCCAACCCCTGGGAGAAGCTATTCCCATCCTCCCGTAGGCCCCCGGCCTCGCCGTTTAATATAAGGACCGGCCCAACTCGCCGCTCGTCTCGTGCGCAACCCTGCTCTCCACCCGTTCGTTCTCGGGGTCCTGTCGACCGTGAGGCGGCGCAAGCTCCTCGAGCGGAAAGATCGCGTCCTCGTCGCGCTCTCCGCAGGGCCGGACTCGACCGCGCTCCTTTCGGCGCTCGCCACCCTGCGCGAGGCCGGCGAGGTCGAGGGCGTCCGCGCTCTCTACGTGGACCACGGTCTGCGAGCCGGCTCCGCCGAGGATGGCGATGAGGCCGGGCGAACGTGCTTAGTCCTAAAGGTCCCCTTCGCCCGCGTCCGGGTCGAGGTGCCCGCGGGGAACGTTCAGGCGCAGGCGAGGCGGGTGAGGTACCTCGCCCTGCGCGCCGAGGCCCTTCGCACCGGCGCCACCCGGATCGCGACGGGTCACACCCGGTCCGACCAGGCGGAGACCGTCCTCTTCCGCCTGCTGCGCGGGTCGGGCGCGCGCGGCCTGTCGGGCATCCCGCCGAGGCGGGGGAGGATCGTCCGGCCGCTCATCGACCGCTCCCGCGAGGAGGTGATGGCGTTCCTGTCGGATCGGGGCCTCGCCTTTCGGGAGGACCCCTCCAACGCCGCGCCGCGATACGCGCGGAACCGCGTTCGGCACGAGCTGCTCCCCTTGGCGAGGCGGCTCGCTCCGGGCGCCGAGCGGGCTCTCGCCCGCGCCGCCGACCTCCTCCGGGCGGACGAACGGGCCCTGAAGGCGCGGGCGAGAGCCTGCGCGCCCGCGGGGGAGGCGGAGTGCCTGCGACTCCTTCGCGAACCCAAGGCGGTGCAGCGCCGGGTGGTCCGCGCCCTGTGGCGGAGGGCCCCGCGGGGGAAGGGGGAGCTCTCGGCCGCTCACGTCGAAGCCGTTCTCGCGCTGCTCCGACGCGTCCGGCCGTGGCGGCTCTCCCTGCCCGGCGGCGTCGAGGCCCGGTGCCGCTACGGGAGGCTCGAGATCGGACCGGGGGCGAGCCGCGACCTCGGCCCCCCTGCACCCATCCTTCTCGGGGGGCCGGGCCGCTATCTCCTGGCAGCGGGCAGCACCGTCCTCTCGGTCGAGGCGCGGCGGCCCGATCTGGTCGGCTGGCCGCTCGAGCTCAGAACGCGCCGCCCCGGCGATCGGTTCGGGCCGGAGGGTGGGTCGGGGCAGAAGAAGCTCAAGGCCTGGCTCATCGATCGCAAGGTGCCCCGCGAGCGCCGGGACGCGCTCTGGCTCGTGACCCGGGGACCTACCGTCCTCGCCGTCCCCGAGCTCGGTGTGCGCGCCCGGGAGGCGGGAGGAGACGGCCCCGGGCTCGTGGTGCGGATCGAGGACGCGGGAGGCGAGGGGCCGGACTGCAAAAAGGGGGAGAGGCTGCTATAAGGGGGTAACGTGCGGCGGTCTGCCCGGTCGCCCGAGCGCCTGGGCGGAACAGCCCCGCGCTGCCGGGGGTTTTGACCCGGGTGGTGCCCACGGAAGGGAACTTGGAACTTGCGACAGTCCTACAAGACGGCCCTCCTCTGGATCTTCCTGATCGTGATGTTCGTCGCGCTCTGGCAGGCGTTCGACCGCAGCCAGAAGCAACCCCAGAAGCCGACCTGGACCGAGTTCACGAAGCTCGTGGACGAGGGGAAGGTCGCCTCCGTCACGATCAAGGACCTCGAGTACTCCGGCGAGCTCAAGGGCGGGGGGGACTTCGTCACCACCGGCCCGAGCGACCTCTCCGGCGCCTTCGCGCAGCGGCTCATCGACAAGGGCGTGGCCGTCAAGTTCCAGAAGCCCGAGCAGAACTCGCTATGGGTGGCGGTGCTCCTGCAGTACCTGCCCCTCGTGTTCGTCTTCCTCCTCATCTTCTTCTTTATGCGCCAGCTGCAGTCCGGGGGCGGAAAGGCCATGAGCTTCGGCAAGTCGAGGGCCAAGCTCATGACCGAGCACCACAACAAGGTCACCTTCGCCGACGTCGCCGGCATCGACGAGTCCAGGGACGAGCTGGAGGAGATCATCTCGTTCCTCAAGGACCCGAAGAAGTTCACGCGCCTGGGCGGGCGCATCCCCAAGGGCGTGTTGCTCATGGGTCCGCCGGGCACGGGCAAGACCCTCTTGGCCCGGGCCGTCGCTGGCGAGGCGGGAGTGCCCTTCTTCTCGATCTCGGGCTCTGACTTCGTGGAGATGTTCGTCGGGGTCGGGGCCTCGCGGGTCCGCGACCTGTTCGAGCAGGGCAAGAAGAACGCCCCCTGCATCATCTTCATCGACGAGATCGACGCCGTCGGCCGGCACCGCGGGGCAGGGTTGGGCGGGGGCCACGACGAGCGCGAGCAGACCCTAAACCAATTGCTCGTCGAGATGGACGGGTTCGAGTCCAACGAGGGCGTGATCCTCATCGCCGCCACCAACCGGCCCGACGTGCTCGACCCGGCGCTCCTTCGCCCCGGCCGCTTCGACCGCCGCATCACGGTGCCGCGGCCGGACCTGAACGGCCGGCTGGGGATCCTCAAGGTGCACACCAAGAAGACCCCCCTCGACGGGTCGGTCGACCTCTCCCAGATCGCCCGCGGCACCCCCGGGTTCTCGGGCGCCGACATCGAGAACCTGGTGAACGAGGCGGCCCTCTACGCAGCCCGGAGGAACAAGGAACGGCTCTCCCTCGACGACTTCGAGTTCGCCAAGGACAAGGTGCTCATGGGCACCGAGCGGCGCTCGATGATCATCTCCGAGAAGGAGAAGCGGACCACCGCCATCCACGAGGCCGGCCACGCCCTCGTGGCCAAGATCCTTCCCGGGACCGACCCGGTGCACAAGGTCACCATCATCCCCCGCGGCCGCGCCCTGGGGCTCACCCAGCAGCTTCCCCAGGAGGACCGGCTCAACATCAACCAGGAGTTCGCCCTGAATCAGATCGCCATCCTCATGGGCGGCCGCATCGCCGAGGAGATCACCTTCGCCCAGAAGACCACCGGCGCCGGGAACGACATCGAGGTCGCCACCAACCTGGCGCGCTCCATGGTCTGCGAATGGGGCATGAGCGAGAAGCTCGGTCCCCTGGCCTTGGGGAGGAAGGAGGGCGAGGTCTTCCTGGGCCGGGAGATGACCACGACCCAGGGCTACTCGGAGCAGACCGCCCGCGACATCGACGCCGAGGTGCGGCGGATCGTAACCGAGCAGTACGAGCGGGCGAAGAAGGTGCTGCTCGACTCCCGCGAGCTTTTGAACCGCATCGCCGACGCGCTCATCGAGCACGAGACCCTCGACGCCGCCGACATCGAGGTCCTCATGGCGGGCGGGGCCATCACTCGCCCCCCGCCCACGAAGCCGGTCGTGCCGGTGGCCACCGAGAAGGGGAAGCGGGGCGGGTTGCTCGACGCGGTGGGCGGCGTGCCCGCCGCCAGCAAGGCCTAGTGGGGATCCCGTGCGGATGAGGATCGGGGCGAGGGTCTTCGAGGGACCCGGCCCCTTCCTCGTGGGGATCCTGAACCTCACCCCCGACTCCTTCTCCGACGGGGGCCGATTCCTCAGACCCGAAGACGCGGTCGATCGCGCGAACGCCCTCCTCCGGGAGGGGGCCGACCTCCTCGACGTGGGGGGGGAGTCCACCCGGCCGGGCGCCCCTTTGGTGCCCGCGGGCGAGGAACTGCGCCGCGTGGTCCCCGTGATCGAGCGGTTGCGGTCGGACGGGTATGCCCTTCCCATCTCCGTGGACACCTCCAAGGCGGAGGTCGCCCGCGCCGCCCTGGACGCCGGGGCGGATCTCGTGAACGACGTGAACGGCCTCGCGGGACCGGGGATGGCAGAGCTCGTCGCGGAGAAAGGCGTCCCGGCGGTGATCATGCATCGGCGCGGGACCCCCGGCGACATGCGCGCCCACGCCACCTACCGGAACGTGGTCTCGGAGGTGGCCGAGGAGCTCTCCGCCCTCCTCGAGAGAGCGGTGCGCGCCGGCGTGGGCAAGGAGCGCGTGGTGCTCGATCCGGGGATCGGGTTCGCGAAGACCGCGGAGCAGAGCATCGCCCTGTTGGCCGGGCTCGGGAAGCTCAGGTCCCTCGGTTGCCCGCTCCTCGTGGGCCCTTCCCGGAAGAGCTTCATCGGAGAGCTCACCCGAGCCGCGGTGGGAGATCGGTTGCCCGGGACGCTGGCGGCGGTGGCCGCGTGCGTCCTCGCGGGTGCGGAGTTCGTCCGCGTCCACGACGTCGCCGCGGCCCTCCAGGCCGCTCGGATCGCGGCGGCGATCCGGGAGGCTGCCGGGCGTTCACCCCCGCCCTAGCCTTTCGGGCGGGCGCCCGGTACGTGTGATAGCGTTCAAAATTCGGTCTCGCGGAGCAAGTCGTGGGGGGCTCGAAAGATGGCGATGCGCGCTGGGGCGAGAGCACGCGAGGCGAGGGTTGGGAAGGGGCCGGCCGCGCGTCCGGCCGTAGCCGGGTCCGCTCCCAAACCCGCGGAGCCCGCCGCCCGGCGTCTGTTCGGGACGGACGGCGTTCGGGGGGTGGCGAACGTCCACCCCATGACCGCGGAGATCGCTCTCCAGCTGGGCCGGGCGCTCGCCTACGTGGTCCGGAACGGGGCGCACCGACACCGGATCGTCATCGGGAAGGACACGCGCCTCTCCGGATACATGCTGGAGCAGGCGATCGCTTCGGGCATCAGCTCCATGGGGGTGGACGTGATGCTCTGCGGGCCCTTGCCCACGCCCGGCATCGCCTTCATCACTCACTCCACCCGGGCCGACGCGGGCGTGGTGATCAGCGCGAGCCACAACCCGTACCAGGACAACGGCATCAAGTTCTTCTCCCGGGACGGCTTCAAGCTGCCCGACGAGGTGGAGCTCAAGATCGAGCGGCTGGTTCTCGGGGTCGCCGGTCATCGGACCGGGGACGCCGCCTTCGAGGCGCTGCGCCCCACCGCCACCCGCATCGGGAAGGCCCGCCGCATCGACGACGCCAAGGGACGGTATGCCCAGTTCTTGAAGAGCCTCTTCCCCAGGGAGCTGACGCTCGAGGGGCTCACCGTGGTCGTCGACTGCGCCAACGGGGCCGCCTACAACGTCGCCCCGGACGTGTTCGAGGAGCTCGGGGCCAAGGTCGTGCCGCTGTCGGTGAATCCGGACGGCACCAACATCAACGACCGGTGCGGGGCGGTCCATCCCGAGGCGATGGCGCGGTCCATCCGCCGGCATGGCGCCCACCTCGGGCTCGCCCTCGATGGCGATGCCGACCGCGTCATCTTGGCCGACGAGACCGGGCAGATCGTGAACGGCGATGCGATCATGGCCGTCGTCGGTCGCGACCTGTTGCGGCAACGCTCCCTGGCGAAACGGACCGTGGTGGCGACGGTGATGTCGAACCTCGGCCTGGAGCGGGCCCTGGCCAAAGCGGGCGGACGGGTGGTGCGCACCGCGGTGGGCGACCGCTACGTGGTCGAGGAGATGCGCCGGCACGGCTACAACTTCGGCGGGGAGCAGTCGGGACACCTCATCTTCCTCGACCACGTGACCACCGGTGACGGGGTGGCCGCCGCGCTCAACGTGCTATCGGTGATGCGCCGCGACGGAAGGAAGCTGTCGGAGCTGGCGAAGTGCTTCGAGCCGGTGCCTCAGGCCCTCGTCAACGTGGCGGTGCGGGAGAAGAGGCCCCTGGGCGAGCTCAAGGAGGTGGGGAGGGCGATCGCCGCGGTGGAGGGTTCGCTCGGCTCCGGGGGGAGGGTCCTCGTCCGCTTCTCGGGCACCGAGAACACGGCGCGCGTCATGGTGGAGGGCCCGGACGCGAGGCGGATCCGGGCCATGGCGGAGGCCATCGCCGGCTGCCTGCGGCAGGCGCTCTCCTGAAGGGCGCCGCCCCGGGCGTCCCCCCAAGGCGTTTGGGCACCGGCGGGCGTTTCGCGATAGATTGCGGTCATGGCTGCTCGCCTGGGAGTCAACGTCGACCACATCGCGACGCTCCGCCAGCTGCGCCGCACACAGTACCCGGACCCGGTGGCCGCCGCCCTGCAGGCGGAGCTGGCCGGCGCCGACCAGATCACCATCCACCTGCGCGAGGACCGCCGACACATCCAGGACCGCGACCTGCAGGTGATGCGCCGGACCGTCTCCACCCGGCTCAACCTCGAGATGGCCGCCACGCAGGAGATGGTCCGGGTGGCCTACGAGACCAAGCCGGACATGGTCACCCTCGTTCCCGAGCGGCGCGAGGAGCTCACCACCGAGGGAGGCCTGGACGTGGTGGGCGGGCGCGAGATCGTCCGCAAGGCCGTGAAGACCCTGCGCGACGCCGAGATCGAGGTCTCGCTCTTCATCGACGCCGAGCTCGATCAGGTCAAGGCGGCCCACCGGGCCGAGGCCACCATCGTCGAGTTCCACACCGGCCGGTACTGCGAGGCGCGCCTCGCCGCCGACCGACGCCGGGAGCTGAACCGGCTGGTGGACGCCTGCAAGGCCGCCGCCAAGCTCGGACTCACCGTCGCGGGGGGGCACGGGCTCAACTACCAGAACGTCCTCCCGGTGGCGGCCATCCCCGAGATGGAGGAGCTCAACATCGGCCACTCCATCGTCGCCCGGGCGGTGTTCGTGGGGTTCGAGCGGGCGGTGCGGGAGATGAAGGAGCTGCTCCGGCAGGCGCGGCCGTGATCCTCGGCCTGGGGCTCGACGTGGTGGACGTCTCGCGCATGGCCCGCATCCTAGGCGGCCCTCCGTCGCGGGCAGAGCGCTTCTTGGCCCGCGTCTTCACGAGCCGCGAGCGGGCCTATTGCGACCCGTGCGCCGACCGGCCGGCCCGCTACGCGGCCCGCTTCGCCGCCAAGGAGGCCGGGGTCAAGGCCCTGGGCGTGCCCGCCGGCCTGCGCTTCACGGAGCTCGAGGTGGTGCGGCCCGAGGGCTCGCCGGCGCTGGTCCTCTCGGGGAACGCGGCCCTGGCCGCCCGGCGGCTGGGGGTGAGCCGCCTCCACCTCACCATCACCCACGACGGGGGAGTGGCGGCGGCGGCGGTGGTCGCGGAGGGCGAGAGGTGAGGCTCGTCGGCTCCTCCGAGATGCGGCTCATCGACCGCGCCGCCATCGAAGGCCTCGGCATTCCCTCGCTCGAACTCATGGAGCGGGCCGGGGCTGCGGTCGCACAGGTCGCCGGGGCGCTCCTTGGGCCCGGGGGCCGGATCCGGGTCCTGTGCGGACCGGGCAACAACGGGGGCGACGGCTACGTCGCCGCCCGCCTCCTCTACGCCCAGGGCCACCCGGTCGACGTCCTCTCGCTCGTTCCCGCCCGGAGCCTCTCGCTCGACGCCCGGGCCATGTGCGATCGCGCGACCGAGGCAGGGGTGCCGGTCGCCCATGCGTCGGGGCCGTCCCTCTCGTTCCCCGCGTCCCTCGGCGACGTGGTGGTGGACGCGCTCCTCGGAACCGGGTTGGCGCGGCCGGCGGAGGGGCTCTTCGCCGAGGCGATCTCCGCCATCGCCGCCGCCCGAGCCGCGGGGGCGCGGGTGGTGGCGGTGGACGTTCCCTCCGGGCTGTCCGCCGACACCGGCCACCCGCTCGGGCCCTGCGTCAAGGCCGATGCCACCGTCACCTTCGCCTTCCCGAAGAGAGGCCTCGTGGTCTTCCCCGGCGCCTCCTTGGCCGGCGAGGTCACCGTGGCTGACATCGGGATCCCCGCCGAGGCGGCCGCGGGCGTCCCGGTCGGCGCGGAGCTCTTGGACGACGCCGACGCCCGAGCGCTCCTTCCGCCGCGCGCCCCCGACGCCCACAAGGGCGACGCGGGGCGGCTCCTCGTGGTCGCCGGCTCGCCGGGAAAGTCGGGGGCGGCGCACCTGGCCTTGACGGGCGCGCTCCGCGGTGGGGTGGGGCTCGTGTGGCTCGCCGCGAGGCCGGAGGTCTTGCCCCTCGCCCTGGCCGGCCGCCCCGAGGCGATGAGCATCCCCCTGTCCGGCGCTGGACCGCTCGGGCGGGCAGACCTCGTCCCGCTTCTCGAGGCGGCGCACTCGGTCGACGCCCTGGCCCTCGGGCCGGGCATCCCCCGGGGGCCGGAAACGGGCGCCCTCATCCGGGAGCTCCTCGCCCGCGCCGGGCGACCGGCGGTGCTGGACGCGGACGCGCTGAACGCCCTCGCCGAGGAACCGGAGGGGGTGGCCGGGCTCGGGTGCCCGGCGGTGCTCACGCCTCACCCGGGCGAGATGGCGCGGCTCACCGGCCGGAGCACGGCCGAGATCCAGGCGGACCGGATCGAATGGGCGGCATCGCGGGCCCGGACCTGGGGTGCGACCGTCGTCCTCAAGGGAGCGCGCACGGTGGTTGCGGACCCCGAGGGTCCACCGGCGGTGATCCCTACCGGCAACCCGGGAATGGCCACCGGCGGCACGGGCGACGTGCTCGCCGGGCTCACCGGTGCGCTCCTCGCGGGCGGGCTCGGCCCGCGCGCCGCGGCCCGGGTGGCGGCCTTCGTCCATGGCCGGGCCGGCGATCTCGTCGCGCGCCGGTTTGGGGAGCGGGGTCTACTGGCCGGGGATCTCGGGCAGGGGATCGCGAAGGTATGGGTCGAGTGGAAGCGGTGAGGGGGAGCGGCGGGCCCGTGCGCTCCGGCGGCCGTCGCCTGAGCCGCTCGGCCGCGGCGACGCGTGCCTTCGGCCGCCGGCTGGGGGCGCTTCTCCGGCCGGGGGACGTGGTGGCCCTCGAGGGGGAGCTCGGGGCAGGGAAGACGGAACTCGTTCGAGGAGCCTGCGCCGGTGCGCGGGTACCGCTCGGTGACGTCTCGAGCCCGAGCTTCGCCATCGTGGCCACCTACCGCGGACGGCTGACGGTCCATCACGCCGACTTGTACCGGATCGCCGACGAGGACGAGCTCTACGGGACCGGGTTCTTCGACCTGCTCGGGGGAGAGGGGGCGCTCCTCGTCGAGTGGGCCGACCGGATCTCGGGGGCGCTCCCCTCCGAGCGGCTCGTCATCCGGCTCTCCCACCACGGGGCGGGCCCGACGGTGCGCCGCATCGAGGTGGAAGGAGTGGGCGAGCGCGCCGCCCGCCTGGCGAAGGCCCTCCTCGAGGGAAGGGCCCGCCCTCGAGGCGCCGGCGGGGGCCGGCGCGGGCGGCGTCTCGGAGCCTAGGCGGCGAGCGGACCGCCGAGCACGCGGATCCCGTCCTCGGTCCCGGCGAATCCGCCCTCGGGGACCTCCGCCCAGCTGCCCCCTCCGATCCGCTCGCTCGCCACGACGAAGGCGTGGCGGGGCGGCCCGGCATCGGTGGCGAGCTGTAGAGGGCGGCCTCTTCGGCAGGCGGCGAGCAGCCGCCCGTCGGAGACGAGGAAGGTGAGGGAGCTGGGCTTGTGGGCGGGCCCTGGGTCGGCGATCCCGAGCACGGTTCTGGTCGTCTCGGCGAGGGCACGGCGCACCTGCGCCAGGCTGGGCGCTTCGAGGCCGCCCCGGGCGCGCAGCCGCGTGAGGAACAGATAGAAGCATCGCTCGCTGTCGGTGTCCCCGCGGATCAAGAGGCGCAGATCGGGATCGATCTCGAGGGCCAGGGCGGCGCGGACCTCGGCATGGTCCCGGAACCGGGCCACGGTCCCGTTGTGGGCGAAGAGCCAGCGGTCGTACAGAAAGGGGTGGGTGTTCTCCTCTCGGACCGGTCCCACGCTCGCCTCTCGGATGTGGGCCACCACGAGGGAGGAGCGGATCTCGCGCCCCGCGGCCACGAAGGCCTCGTCGGAATGGGCGGGGAGGATGCCCCGGCGGACCCGCGGCGATCCCTGCTCGTACCAGCCGATGCCCCACCCGTGAGGGTGGCGGTGCGATTGGAAGCGAAGGGCGTTCTCCGCTCCACAGAGGGGCTCGCAGGCGTCAAACCCGGCGTGGGCGTGCTGACCGAAGAGGCGACACATGCGGCCGACGCCAAGTGTAACAGGAGGAGGGCGGCCGGGCACGGAACCGATCGCGCTAGGCCCGCCTCCCGCTCTGACCGGTCCTCACGGCCGCTCCGATGAGGTGTGCGAGCCGGAGAGGTTCGGGGACCATGCCGCGGTCGGTCAGGCGAACGAGCGCATCGGCGGCGACGTCGGGATCGGCGCCCTTCACCTGGAACACGAATCCGCGGGCGCGGTGGACGGGGCCGGCCCGGCGTAACAGGTCGAGTCGGGCCCCGGGGCGCGGGAGGCGACGGAGGGCCGCCTCCACCGCGGCGAGGTCCGGCGGCCGCCTCATCACCGCGAGGCAGGGCCTCCTCAGGGCGAGCGAGAGCCGGGCGAGGTCCACGACGTTGAACCCGCCGAGGGTGATCCCATCGAGGAGCACGAGGTGCAGCTGGGGAAGGAACTTCTTCCCCAAGAGAAGGCCGAGGAGCACGTCGGTCGCGTTCCAGCCGTCCTTTCGAACCGCTCCCCAGACGAGCCCCTCGAATCGAGTCCCGGCGCACACCACCCCGGCCACGCCCACCTTTCCCTTGGCCCCGCGGGGGAAGGGCGCGTCGTCGAAGCCGATGGCGCGGAGGACCCGACCGGTAGAAACGCCGCGCAGAGCGGAGGCGTGGTCCTCCGCGCCGCTCACAACTCCGCCTCGAGGGGGCGTCCGTGGGGCTCGGGCCGCGGGCCCGAAAGCTCGAAGAACGCCACCCGGGCCCGGTGCCCGAGGACCGTGAGGATCGCCGCGGTGCGGGGGAGCGAGAACCGGCGCGGGCCGGCGCTGCCCGGATTCACGTACAGCCGACCTTCGTGTAGCACTGCGCCGGGCCGGTGCGAGTGGCCGTGGACGACGATGTGCGCTCGCTCGCGCGCGAGCGCAGCCCGGGCGCGGGGGCGGGGGCGCTCGCGTGGCCCGAGGTCGTGAACCATGAACACCCGAAGCTCCCCCACCGAAAGGACCAGCGTCTCCGGCAAGCGTTCGAACCGGGGGTCGAGATCGTTGTTGCCCCGGACCGCGACGAGCGGGGCCACGCGCGAGAGGGTCTCGAGCACCGGGGCGGTCACCATGTCTCCCGCGTGGAGGATCCGGTCGCAGCCCGAGAAGAGACCGGGGAGCATGGGCTCGTCGAGCCCGTGAGTGTCCGAGACGAGGGCGATCCGCACGCGTCCATCCTACCCCGTCCAAGGGGGCCCCCTCGTCGGGCGCGCGGGTTCGCCGCGGGAGCTGTCCGTGCCCGGCCGATTCCGGCCGCGACCCCGGCCCCCCTCGTCTACACTCGCCGGGGCCATGAACGACCGGCTCTTCGTCGCCGCCCTCCGGGTCCTCCCCAAGAACGCGCTCTCCCGGGGGGCAGGGGCCTTGGCGCGGTGGCGAGCCCCCGCCCTCCTCCGGCGGGCTGCCATGCGCGCCTTCGCCGCCCGCTACGACGTCGACCTCGGCGACTACCCCCCCCTCGGCTCCTACGCGACCTTCGGTGAGTTCTTCTCCCGCCCGCTCCGCCACCTGCGGCTGAGACCCGTCGCTCCGGGGGAGCGGGTGGCGGTCTCCCCGGTGGACGGGACGGTGTCGGCCGCCGGGGCGGCGGACTCGGGGAGGCTCCTGCAGGCGAAGGGCATCCTCTACCCGGTGGCCGCCTTGCTCGGCGATCCCGCACTGGCCGCGCGGTTCGTGGACGGGCCCTACCTGACCCTCTATCTCTCCCCCCGCGATTACCACCGCATCCACTTCCCGCTGGGGGGCCGGGTGACGGGCTTTCGGTACCTCCCGGGCCGACTCTGGCCGGTCAACGCCTCCGCGGTGCGGACCGTCCCCGGCCTCTACGGCGTGAACGAGCGGCTGGTGACGCTCCTCGACACGCCGGTGGGCTCCTGCGCCCTCGTCGCGGTGGGGGCAGCCGTGGTGGGGCGGGTCCGCGCCACCTACGACCCGGCCGTCCCCCTCACCAACCGGGCGGGGGCGAAAGGGCAGGCCCGCGAGTACAAGGTGCCCATCCCGTTCGAGAAGGGAGAGGAACTGGGGGCCTTCGAGATGGGTTCTACCGTCGTCCTGCTCTTCGAGCCCGGGCGCCTGAGGCTCGCGGAGCGGCTCGGTCCGGGGGCGCGGGTGAGGATGGGGGAGGAGATCGGGAGGGGGGAGTAGCGCCCGGCCATCCGTGCACGCCCGCCCCGTCTTCGGGAGGGGGGAGTAGCGCCCGGCCATCCGTGCACGCCCGCCCCGTCTCTGGTATCTACGCCGTCGTGAGGATCAACGGCGTCAAGGGAATGAACGACGTCCTGCCCGCGGAGGCCCCGCGCTGGCAGGAGATGGAGTCGGTCGCGCGCCAGGTGTTCGCGGTTTACGGGTACCGCGAGGTCCGGACCCCGGCGGTCGAGCACGCTCAGCTCTTCGCCCGCGGGGTGGGCGAGGCGACCGACATCGTGAACAAGGAGATGTACGTCTTCGAGGACAAGGGCGAGGCGCTGCTCGCCCTGCGCCCCGAGGGGACCGCGGGGGTGGTGCGGGCCTTCATCGAGCACGGTGCCTACGTGGAAGGCCCGCAGAAGTGGTTCTACATCGGTCCCATGTTTCGCCGGGAGAAGCCGCAGCGGGGCCGGTACCGCCAGTTCCACCAGATCGGGTGCGAGGCCTTCGGGATCGCCGAGCCGGACCTGGACGCCGAGCAGATCGCCATGCTGGCCGACTTCCTCGGACGGCTGGGCGTGGCCGCCCGGCTCAAGATCAACACCGTCGGGGACGCCGAGTGCCGGCCCGCCTATCTGGCCGAGCTCTCCGGGTACCTGACCGCCCACCGGGCATCCCTCTGCGGCGACTGCAACGATCGGTTGGAGCGCAACCCGCTCCGGGTGCTCGATTGCAAGGTCCCGAGCTGCCAGCCGGTGCTGGAGAAGGCCCCCAGGCTCCTCGATCGGCTGTGCGACGGTTGCCGGACCCACTTCGAGCGGGTCCGGGCGGCCCTCGAGGCACTCGGGGTGGCCTACGAGGTCGACCCCCGGCTGGTGCGCGGCCTCGATTACTATGTTCGGACCGCGTTCGAGTACACGAGCGACGCCCTGGGGGGGCAGTCCGCGGTCGCCGGGGGAGGGCGGTACGACCGGTTGGTCGAGACCCTGGGAGGCCCGCCCACCCCCGGGGTCGGGTTCGCCCTCGGTCAGGAGCGGCTCTCCATGATCCTCGAACGGTCGGGGCGCGCGGCGCCCGACCGGCTCCCGCTCGTCTTCTTCGTGAGCGTCGATGCCGAGGGCGCCCTGGAGGCCCTGCGCCGCGCCGCCGAGCTGCGCCGCGCCGGGATCGCCTGCGATCTCGATCCCCGGGGGGGCAAATTGAAGGCCCAGTTCCGGCAGGCGGAGCGGGCGGGGGCTCGCTACGCCGTGGTCCTCGGGGGGGACGAGGTGCGGACTGGCCGGGCCAAGCTCAAGGACCTGAAGACGCGCGAGGAGACGCCGATCGCGCTCTCGGAACTCGCACGCACGGTGACGAGGTAGGGACAAGTGAGTCCGACGCGGGCTCACCGCTGCCAGTCGAGGGTGGCAGAATTCGGGCCGTGGTCCTCGCCGCCCTCCTCGCTCTCCTCCTCGCCGATCCCCGCGGCGGGGCGGTGGCCCGGGCCGCGCCCGCGCCAGGCTCCTCGTCCCGTTCCCGAGATCCCGGTGCGCCGTGCGGGGAGCGGGGGAGCCGACCCAAGATCGCCTCGCTCGACGAGGACGCCGCGCCCCAGTTTGCCTCCCGGATCCTCCGGGGCAGTGCCAACGCGCGCTTCGAGCGGAGCGGCCGGGGGAACGTTCCAGCCGCCCTGTTCGTGGCCCCCTCCCCTTGAGCCCGGGCCGCGCCTAGAGGAGGCGGACCCTCGGGGGAAGGAGCGGGCGTCGGTCCTCGCCCAACGTTGACCGAGGCACGGGCTCGCGCGTACATGGGCGAGATGCGGCTCGTTCTCGCCCTCGCCTCGATCGTCTGGGTCGTTGCCCTCGCCCTCGCGGAGGAAGAACGCCCGCTCGCCAGGCTTCCCTATACGCCCGGTCTCGACGTCGAGTTCATGGACCGCAGCGTCGACCCCTGCACCGACTTCTACGCCTACAGCTGCAACGGGTGGTTGGCGAAGAACCCCATCCCTCCCGACCAGCCGTCCTGGGACATCTTTCGGAAGATGGCGAACGAGAACCGCCAGTTCCTCTGGGGCCTCCTCGAGGAGGCGGCGGTCTCCACCGGTCGGCGCACGCCGGCGGAGCGCAAGGCGGGCGATTACTTCGCGGCCTGCATGGACGAGACCGCCGTCGAGGCGGCAGGGGCCGGGCCGCTGAGAGGCGAGCTTTCGGCCATCCGCTCGCTCCGCTCGCGGGGAGAGATCGCCTCTCTCCTGGGACGGCTCCAGCGTTTCCTCGGGAGCGAGGTGCTGTTCGGCATCTCGAGCGAGCAAGACGCCCGCGACGCCGACAGGGTGATCGCGACGCTGGAGGCGGGGGGCCTGGGGCTACCCGATCGCGAGTACTACCTGTCCGATGAGCCGAGGATGCAAGAGGCGCGCGCCAAGTACGAGCAGTACGTGGCACGCCTGCTCGAGCTCGCGGGCGAGGCCGTGGATTTGGCCCATGCCGGCTCCCGGCGCGTCCTCGGCCTCGAGACTTCGCTTGCCCGGGCCACCCTCGCCCCGGTCGACCGGCGGGACCCCTACAACATCTATCACCGCGTCACGCCCGGCCAGCTCCGGGCGCTCACCCCCGCCTTCGACTGGTCCAAGTACCTGCGGGACGTGGGTGCGCCGCCCATCAAGTCCCTGAACGCGACCGAGCCGGCGTTCTTTCTGGAGGTGCAGGCCCGTTTGGAGGAAGAGCCGCTCGAGACCTGGAAGGAGTACCTCATCGCCCGGCTCGCGGACGCGCGCGCCCCCTACCTCTCTCGCGCCTTCCAGCGAGCGTCCTTCGAGTTCCATGCCGGTTACGTGAACGGCGTGAAGGAGGAGGAGCCACGCTGGGAGAAGTGCGTCGCCTGGGTCGACCGCGATCTGGGGGAGGCGCTCGGGGAGATGTTCGTCTCTCGAGTCTTCCCTGAGGAGGTGAGGGGAGAGGTGCTCGACATGACCCGCCGGATCGAGGCCGCCATGGCCGACCGGATCGGAGGGAGCGCCTGGATGGCCGAGCCGACCCGCCGGGCGGCGCTCGAGAAGCTCGCGGCCATGAAGGCCAAGATCGGGTACCCGGCCCGGTGGCGCGACTACCGTGAGCTGCACATCTCCCGCACCGATTTCGCCGGCAACGTGGTCCGAGCGGCCCGGTTCGAGACCGCCCGCGAGCTCGCCAAGGTCGGTAGGCCCGTGGACCGGGGCGAATGGGACATGACCCCCCCGACGGTGAACGCCTACTACGACCAAGAGAAGAACGACATCAACTTCCCGGCGGGGGTGCTCCTGCCGCCGCTCTTGGACCCGCGGATGGATCTGGCACCGGGCTACGGCAACACCGGCAGCACCATCGGGCACGAGCTGACCCACGGGTTCGACGACGAGGGCCGGCTCTACGACGCGCGGGGCAATCTGCGGGACTGGTGGACCCCGGAGGATTCGGACGCCTTTCGGTCCCGCGCCGCCTGCATCGTCGAGCAGTTCGGCCAGTACCCGGTGGTCGACGACCTCAGGATCAACTCCCGACTCACGGTGGGCGAGGACATCGCGGACCTGGGAGGGGTGATCCTGGCCTACGTCGCCTGGAAGGACGCGACCCGCGGGCTCGCGCTCGAGCCGCGGGACGGACTCACCCCCGACCAGCGGTTCTTCGTGGGGTTCGCCCAGTGGGCCTGCGGGGACGAGACCGACGAGTCGAAGCGCCTGCACGCCAAGACCGACCCCCACTCGCCCGGCCGCTTTCGGGTGAACGGAGTCGTCGCCAACCTGCCGGAGTTCCGGCAGGCGTTCTCGTGCCCCGCCGGTTCCCTCATGGCACCGCCGAAGACCTGCCAGGTCTGGTAGGGCGAAGGTGAAGACGCGAGAGTCCGAGCTCGGGTCCTCGGAGGAGAGGGCGGAGGAGCGGTCGGGTCCGCCCCGCGCGAAGATCCTCGTCATCACCGGCCCCACCGGTTCGGGCAAGAGCGCCCTCGCCCTCGAGCTCGCGGTGCGGACCCGCGGCGAAGTCGTGAACGCAGACTCGCAGCAGTTCGTCCGCGGGCTCGACGTCGGGACCGCCAAGCCGAGCGCCGCCGAGCGGGCGGCGATCCCGCACCACCTCCTCGACTTGGTCGCGCCGGGAGAGGCGATGGACGCGGCCCGGTTCGTCTCCCTCGCCGACTGGGCCATTGCCGGGATCGAGGCCCGGGAGCGGTTCCCGCTCGTCGTGGGTGGCACGGGGCTCTACCTGCGGGCGCTTCTCCACGGCGTGGTCGCGGCCCCCGGGCGGGATCCCGGCCTTCGCGCCCGGCTCGAGGCGGAGGCGGAACGGCTCGGCCGGCCTGCGCTCCACGCCCGCTTGGCCGCCGTGGACCCGGAGGCGGCGGCCCGGATAGGCCCCCGGGACCTCGTCCGGACCGTGCGGGCGCTCGAGATCGCGGCCTCCGGGGTCCGCCCCTCCGAGCTCTACGCGGCCCATGCGTTCCGCGACGAGCGCTACCGCGCGACCATCGTGGCCCTCAATCCCCCGCGGGAGGTGCTCCGCGCGCGCATCGACGCGCGCGTGGCGAGCATGTTCAGCGGAGGGCTCTTGGAGGAGGCGGGGCAGCTCATCGACCAAAGCGGGGGGAGCCTCCCGAGCCGCCTTCCGATCGGGTACGCCGAGGCGGCGGCGGTCCTGCGCGGCACGCTCCCCCTGGGCGAAGCGGTACGCCGCGTACAGGTCGCCCACCGACGCTACGCGCGGAGGCAGCTCATCTGGCTCAGGAAGGAGCCCGGAGTCCGCTGGCTAAAGCCCCCGTACGATGTCGACGCGCTGGCGCGCTGCGTCGAGGGGGTATAGCGGCGCGGGTCGGCTCGGGGCGAAGGCCGCGTGCTATAAGCCGGCCGTGTCCAAGCTCGCCTACGTGCTCGAGTTCGAGCGGCCCCTCCTCGCCCTCGAGGCCAAGATCGCCGAGCTGAAGGAGCTGTCGGGCTCCGCCAGGGGGAACTTCGCCGAGGAGATCGGCAAGCTCGAGCGGAAGGCGGAGCGGCTCAAGGACCAGATCTTCAGCGACCTCGATCGCTGGCAGACGGTTCAGCTCGCTCGTCACCCCCACCGGCCCTACACGCTCGACTACCTCGGGGCACTCTTCACCGACTTCTTCGAGATGGAGGGGGATCGGCGCTTCTCCGCGGACCGGTCCATCGTCGGCGGGCTGGCGCGCTTCGAGGGGGAGCCGGTGGTCGTCCTCGGTCACCAGAAGGGCCGGAGCACGAAGGAGAACGTGCTCCGGAACTTCGGGATGCCGCGGCCCGAAGGGTACCGCAAGGCGCGAAGGCTGTTCGACCTCGCCGCCCGCTTCGCGAAGCCGGTGATCACCTTCATCGACACCCCCGGGGCTTACCCCGGGGTGGGCGCCGAGGAGCGCGGGCAGGCGGAGGCCATCGCCGTGAACCTGGAGGTGATGGCCTCCTTGCCGGTGCCGGTCTTGGCGGTGGTGGTGGGGGAGGGTGGGTCGGGGGGGCCACTCGCCCTCGGGGTGGCCAACCGCGTCCTCATGCTGGAGTACTCCATCTACTCGGTCATCTCGCCCGAGAGCTGCAGCGCCATCCTCTACCGCGACCCGACCAAGGCGCAGAAATCCGCCGAGGCGCTTCGGCTCACCGCCCGCGACCTGGCTGCCTTCGGGATCACCGACGAGCTGGTGCGCGAGGCACCCGGCGGCGCCCACCGCGACCCGGCGCTCACCGCCCGCAACGTGGGCGAGGCCCTCCGGCGCCACCTCGCGGACCTGAAGCGACTCTCCCCCGCCGAGCTCATCGAGAGCCGCTACCGGCGCTTCCGGTCGATGGGGGTCTTCTTCGAGGAGAGGTGACCTCGCCCCGTTCTCGAGCCGGCTTCCCCGGGCTTTTTGAGAGGGCGAAGGGGATCGGGCCACGGGTGTCGCCAGGGTGGGGGGAGCGGGGTATAACCGGCCCTACCCATGGCCCTCGTCCCCCCCTATGTTGCCTCGCTCCAGCCCTACGTTCCCGGAAAGCCGATCGAGGAGGTCGAGCGGGAGTACGGCGTGACCGGGGTGGCGAAGCTCGCCTCGAACGAGAACCCGCTCGGCCCCTCGCCCCGGGGGACGGAGGCCGCCCACTCCGCACTCGCCCAGGTGAACCTCTACCCCGACGGCTCCGCCTACACGCTCCACCAGGCGCTCTCCGCTCGCTACCAGGTCCCCGCGGCCGAGATCTTCGTGGGCAACGGCTCCAACGAGCTCATCGAGCTCATCGTCCGGACCTTCGTCCTCGAGGGCGAGGAGGTGCTCGCCTCGGCCCAAAGCTTCGTCGCCTACAAGCTCGCCGCGAACGCGCACGGGCGCACGCTCGTGGAAGCGCCCATGAAGGCGCGCTTCCACTACGATCTCGAGGCGCTGAAGAAGCTTCTCTCCCGAAAGACGAAGGTGGTCTTCCTCGCCAACCCCGACAATCCGACCGGAACGCATTTCTCGGAGAAGGACGTCTTGCCGCTGCTCGACGCCGCCCCCAAGGACACGCTCGTGGTCCTCGACGAGGCGTACGCCGAATACGTGGACGCGCCCGGGTACCCGGATTCGCTGGCGCTGCGGAGGCGGTATCCGAACCTGGTGGTGCTGCGGACCTTCTCGAAGATCTTCGGGCTGGCGGGTCTACGGGTGGGGTACGGCATCGCCCGGCCCGACCTGGTGGAGTACCTCGATCGCGTGCGCGCCCCGTTCAACGTGAACCACGTCGCTCAGGCGGCGGCCACCGCCGCCCTGTACGACACGGAACACGTCGCGAGGAGCCGGGCCCTCGTGCTGGAGCAGCGGCCGATCCTCGCCGCCGGCCTTTCGGAACTCGGGGCGACGGTCGTGCCCTCGCAGGGGAACTTCCTCCTGGCCGACTTCCCCGGCCGGCCCTCCAAGGTCCTCTTCGAAGACCTCTTGCGAGAGGGCGTGGTGGTAAGGCCGCTGGCGGGCTACGGGTTCGCCACCGCCCAGCGGATCACGGTGGGGCTGCCCCGCGAGAACGAGCGGTGCCTGGCGGCGCTGCGCAAGGTGCTCTCCCGGTGACGACGGGCCGCCCCTTCATCGTGGCCATCGACGGCCCGGCGGGGGCGGGGAAGTCGAGCGCCGCCCGGGCGCTGGCGGCGCAGCTCGGATTCGCCCTCGTGGACACCGGGGCCATCTACCGGACGGTGGCTCTCGCCGCCCGACGGGCGGGGATCGCCTTCGACGAGGACACCGCCCTCGAGGCCCTGCTCCCCGGGCTCCGCATCCGGTTCGCCCCGCCCGCGCGGGCGGGGGAGGCGCAGCGCGTGCTCTTGGGCGAAGAGGACGTCTCGGGGGAGATCCGCACTCCCCTCCTGTCGCTCGGGGCGAGCGCCGTCTCGGCCCGCCCCGTCGTCCGGGCCGGTCTGCTCGAGCTGCAGCGGCGGCTGGCCCTCGCCCCCGAGAACCGCGGGGCGGTGCTCGAGGGGCGCGACATCGGGACGGTCGTGTTCCCCGATGCGGACGCGAAGTTCTTCCTCACCGCCTCGCCCGAGGAGCGCGCCCGGCGACGCCACGCGGAGCTCTTGTCGAGGGGCGAGTCCGTCGCGATCGAGGAGGTCCTGGCCGAGCAGACGAGGCGCGACCGCGACGACTCCTCGCGGGCGATCGCCCCGCTGCGGGCCGCGCCCGACGCGGTCCAGGTGGACACCACCGGCGTCCCGCTCGCGATGGTGGTGGAGCGGCTCTCGGGCGAGGTGGTGGCGCGCTTCGCGGCGGCCGGCGCGGGCGGGCGCCGGTGACCGAGCCTCTGGGCCTTCGCGGGTACGGTCCCCGGGAGTGCGGCAGCTGCCGATGGTGGAGGCCCATCCTCGAGGACGGGCGCGGCCCCTTGGGGCCCTGCCGGCTCTCGGTGCGGACCGGGGACTTCCCGGGCACCGCGCCCATCTGCGAGCGCTACCTGTCGCGCGAGAAGGCGGTCCCCTCCTCGCCGCTTCCCCCTCCCCCGCGCGGCCGCACCACCCCGAAACCCGTCGCACCCGCCGTCCACCGCGGCGACGAGCCGGAGGGGCCCTTGCCTTCCGAAGGGCCCCCTCGGCCCGGGGCGCCCTTTCCCGAGGAGCTCACCCTTATGACACGCGAGGAGTTCTTGGAGGCCATCCGCGAGGCGCTCGGCGAGGAGGCTGCCCCCGTGAGGCTCGCCCCGCGATGGGAGGGGGGGACGGTCGTGCTCCGGCCCAAGGACCCCGCCACCCAGAGCAGGGAGATCCCCCTCGACAGCCTCTTCCACAAGATCGTGATGATCCGGGACCGGCTGCGCCTGCTCGAGCAGCGCATCAACGCCCACGAGAAGCTCTCCGACGCCGAGAAGGTGGAGATGCAGCAGTACCTGACCCGCTGCTACGGCTCGCTCACCACCTTCAACCTGCTCTTCCGGGAGGACCGGGATCGCTTCGTGGGAGACAAGGCTTAAGGCGCGCACGGGTGGCAAAGGCGGAGGGTGCCGTTATATTGGCGCCCGATGGAGGTGCGAATCGCGAGGACGGCGGGCTTCTGCTGGGGGGTGCAGCGGACCGTCGAGAAGGTGATCGAGGTGGCCGACCAGGCAAAGGGCCCGGTGGTCACGCTCGGACCCATCATCCACAACCCCCAGGCGGTGGCCCGGTTCGAGGAGCGGGGCGTGGCGACGGTCCAGTCCGTCGCCGAGATCCCCGACGGGACCACGGTGGTGGTGCGGACGCACGGCGCCGTTCGCGAGGAGCTCGAGCGCGCCCGGGAACGCGGCCTGTCGGTCGTCGACGGAACGTGCCCTTACGTGATCTTCCCCCAGGCGATGGCGCGGCGCCTCTCCGCCGAGGGCTATCACCTCGTCGTCGTGGGCGACGAGAAGCACGCGGAGATCAAGGGGGTGGTCTCCTATGCGCTGGGCCCGGTCACCGTGGTGAGGCCCGGCGACCCCGTTCCCGAGTTTCGGGCCAAGAAGGTCGCGGTCCTGGCCCAGACCACCTGCGTGGGGGCGGACTTCGAACGGGTCGTGGGACAGCTCGCCCTCCGCCACATGGAGGTCCGGGCAGTCAACACCATCTGCAACGATACCGAGGAGCGACAGGCGGATGCCCGGTCGCTGGCCCGGGAGGTCGATGCGGTCGTGGTGGTCGGGGGCAAGAACAGCGCCAACACTCGGCACCTGGCCGAGATCTGCCGGGCCATCCAGCCGCGGACCTGGCATGTGGAGACCGAAGCCGAGCTCCAAAGCTCCTGGTTCGACGGATGCCGGGTGGTAGGGCTCTCGGCAGGGGCCTCGACTCCCGACTGGGTGGTGGAGGGGGTGGCCGGCTGGCTGCGAGACCTCTAGTCGGCGACCCTTGACCACACCTTTTCGGACGTGTAGCGTGCGCGTTCGCTTTTTGGGAGGGTGCGCCGGGGACGGCCCGGCCCGCGCCCCCGCCCTCGATCCCCGGGGCGGGCGCGGAACGACCAGGGGGCAAGAAGTGGCAACGCCGGCGTCCTCACCGTAAACCCGCCTCCTTAAGAGGCGATGGTCCCACCTGGACCCGGCGCTTCCCGAAGAAAAGGTTGGCCTGACCGAATGGAGAATCAGACTATCCGTACGCCCGACGTGGAGACCGAGGACTTCGCAACCCTGTTCGCGGAGAGCGAGGCGAAGGCCGGCTTCATCGAGGAGGGAAAGGTCGTCAGCGGTACCGTCATCCAGTTGACCAAGGACTACGCCGTCATCGACATCGGCTACAAGTCCGAGGGTCAGGTGGCGATGAGCGAGTTTTTGATCCAGCCCGGGGGCGAGCCGGCGGTGAAGGTCGGGGACCGGGTCGAGGTGCTCGTCGAGTCCCGCGAGAACGACACCGGCATGGTCGTCCTCTCCAAGGAGAAGGCCGACAAGATGCGCATCTGGGACGAGATCTCGGCCGCGTGCGAGCGCGACGAGCTCGTCGAGGGAGTGATCGTCGGGCGGGTGAAGGGCGGCCTCTCCGTCGACATCGGGGTGAAGGCCTTCCTCCCCGGCTCCCAGGTCGACATCCGGCCGGTGCGGAACCTGGACAAGCTCATCGGGGAGAAGTTCAGGTTCAAGGTCATCAAGTTCAACAAGAAGCGGGGCAACATCGTCCTGTCCCGCCGGGTCCTCCTCGAGCGGGAGCGGGAGGAGCTGAAGAAGGAGACCCTGAAGAACCTGAAGGAGGGGGCGATCCTGAAGGGCGTGGTCAAGAACCTCACCGACTACGGCGCCTTCATCGACCTCGGGGGCATCGACGGCCTGCTCCACGTCACCGACATGAGCTGGGGACGGATCGGCCACCCCTCGGAGATGTTCGAGGTGGGCCAGGAGGTCCGGGTGGTCGTCCTCAAGTTCGACCCCGCCAGCGAACGCGTCAGCCTCGGCCTGAAGCAGATCCAGGAGGACCCCTGGCACCGGGCCGACGAGAAGTATCCCATCGGGACCCGGGTCAAGGGCAAGGTCGTCTCCCTCACCGACTACGGCGCCTTCATCGAGCTGGAGCAGGGGGTCGAGGGCCTCGTGCACGTGTCCGAGATGAGCTGGACGAAGCGGGTGAAACACCCCTCGAAGCTCGTCGAGGCGGGCCAGCAGGTCGAGGCGGTGGTGCTGGACATCGACCCCAAGGCCAAGCGCATCAGCCTCGGCATGAAGCAGATCGAGGCCAACCCCTGGACGCTCCTCGAGGACAAGTACCCCATCGGCTCCGTCATCCGGGGCGAGGTCCGCAACGTCACCGACTTCGGGATCTTCGTCGGCGTCGAGGAGGGGATCGACGGGCTCGTGCACGTGTCCGACATCTCCTGGACCGAGCGCATCAAGCACCCGGGAGAGAAGTTCAAGAAGGGGGACGTGGTCGAGGCGGTGGTGCTCAACATCGACGTGGAGAACGAGCGCTTCAGCCTGGGCCTGAAGCAGCTCCACGCCGACCCCTGGACCACGCTTTCCGAGCGGCACCCGGTGGGTGCCCGGGTGAAGGGCAAGGTCACGAAGGTCACCGACTTCGGGGCCTTCGTGGAGATCGATCCGGGCATCGAGGGCCTCGTGCACGTCTCCGAGATGCGGGACGAGCGCGTCGAGAACCCGCGGGACGTGGTGAAGGAGGGCGAGGAGGTCGAGGTCAAGGTCATCGACATGGACCTCCAGGAGCGGAAGGTGGCCCTCTCCATCAAGCAGCTGAACCGCGACGGCGGGGAGGACGACTACCGCGAGTACCTGCGGCGACAGGGCGACGGCCGCGCCCGGCTGGGCGACCTCATGGAGAAGTTCAACCGCCGCAAGTAACCGCAGGTTGAACCCTTCGACCGGCGGTGGGCCCGCGAGGGGGCGCCGCCCACCGCCTTTTCACCCGCGGGGACGGGCGCGGGAGGGCCTTCCTTTTTCCACGTTGCGGGCCAGGGTCCTGCGTGCTTACCTGACCCTTCCCTATGGACCCTGGCTACCCGAACGAGCCCCTCCCCACAACTCCCGCCGGCGCTCACGAAGGCGCCGAGCCTCTGCCGCCGACCCCCGGCGGCGCCGGTCTCGGGAACCCCCCTCTTCCGGAGACCTGGTCTGGGCAACCCCCGGCTCCCCCTCCCTCCCGACGAAGCCGGCTCGGGGTCGGAATCCTGGCTTTCGTGCTCGGCGTCGTGGTGGCGGCGGGCCTGGGCCTGTTCCTTTTCGCCCTGGGCCCTTTCCGGGGGGATTCCTCCGGCCTCGGCTCCGGCCCGCGGATCGGCGTTATCGAGATCAAGGGGCCCATCGGAACCGGCATGGGCGGCGGGGACGGCCCCCGGCTCCTCAAGCAGATCCGGCGGTTCGAGGAGGACGACAGCCTGAAGGCGGTCGTAGTTCGCATCGACTCGCCGGGGGGGGCGGTGGGGACGAGCCAAGAGATCCACGACGAGGTGAAGCGACTCGCCGCCAAGAAGGTGGTGGTGTGCTCGATGGGCGACCTGGCCGCCTCCGGCGGTTTCTACGTCGCCGTCGCCTGCCCGAAGATCGTGGCCACCCCCGGCACCCTGACCGGGTCGATCGGCGTCATCAGTCAGTTCCCGAACCTTCGGGGGATCGCCCAGCGGCTCGATTTCAAGATGGAGACGGTGAAGAGCGGCCCGCTCAAGGACGCGGGGAACCCGTTCCGGGACATGACGCCCGCGGACCGCGCCTACTGGCAGGCCCTCGTCGACGGCGTGTACCAGCAGTTCCTCTCGGCGGTGGCCGAGGGGAGGAAGCTTCCCCTGGAGAAGGTGAGACCCATCGCCGACGGGCGGGTGATGACGGGGGCGGAGGCCAAGGAGCGCGGGCTCGTGGACGCCCTGGGGAACCTCTACGACGCGGTGGAGCTCGCGAAGGACGGGGCCAAGCTCACCGGCGAGCCGGTGCTCATCTACCCGCCCGAGGAGAGGGGCTCGCTCTTCGAGCGGCTGGTGTTCGGGGCCGCCGGGGCCGCCGCGGACGCGGTGCGTGCCCGGCTCGCCCGGGAGGCCACCCTGGCCGAGGAGCCGGGCCTCTACTTCCTGGCGCAGTAGCCCTAGAGAGTCCCGTGAACCAGCCGCTCTGGGCGCCCTGGCGAATGGAGTACATCCACGGCGAGAAGCCGGCGGGATGCCTCTTCTGTCGGTTCGTGGACGCGCCCCGGTCCGAGGACCAGAAGAACCTCGTGGTGCACCGGTCGCCCCGCTCCTTCACCTGCCTGAACCGCTTTCCCTACAACTCCGGGCACGTGATGATCATCCCGAACGCACACGGGTCGGACCTCGGCGCGCTGGGGCCGGCGGACTTTGCCGATCTCCAGGCCGAGCTCCGCCGCGCCGTGCGGGTGGTCCAGACGGTCTACCGGCCCCAGGGCCTCAACCTGGGCATGAACCTGGGGCAGATCGCCGGGGCGGGCATCCTCGATCACCTCCACTGGCACGTCGTGCCCCGGTGGGCGGGCGACAACAACTTCATGCCCGTGCTGGCCGATACCCGGGTGGTGGTGGAGGCGCTCGACCAGGCCTGGGAGCGGCTCACCCGCGGCTTTGGGGAGGACGCCAAGGAGCCGTGACGCACCTGTGGGCGGCGGTGGCCGTGGCATCCCTCGCCGCGGTGGTGGCGTTGCTCCTCGGGGACCGCCTGCGGAAGCGCCGCGACGAGGCCCAGGCCTACTTGAAGGGCGTTCGCTCGGTCATCTCGGGCGATTCGGACGCGGCCATCGAGGCGCTCTCCGACGCGGCCCGCCTGGGAAGCCCGGAGGCGGTCGAGACCTACCTGGCGCTCGGGGCGCTGTTCCGGCGGGAGGGCGACCTCGCCCGGGCGGTGCGCCTGCACCGGAACATGCTCCTCGGGCCGGACCTGCCGCTCGCCCGGCGACCGGAGGTGGAGCGCGAGCTCGCCGAGGATTATCGCCGGAGCGGGATGCTCCTCGAGGCGGCGGAGATCTACGAGCGGCTCGCCGAAACCGACGCCGTGGCCGCGCTGGGGCTCCGCGACGTCCGGGTGGAGCAGGGCGACCTGGGGGCGGCGGCCGAGATCCAGCGCCGGCTCTGCGGAGGGGGCGGGGAGGACCCGGTACTCGCCCACCTCCTCGCCGCACGTGCGCGCGAGGTGCTCCCCGGGGGGGTGGACCGGGCGCGGACCCTTGCCCGCGAGGCGCTCGCCGCCCACCCGAGGAGCGCCGATGCCTGGCTGGCGCTCGGGGAGGTCGAGGCGGCTGCCGGGGAGGCCTCGGCCGCGATCGAGGCCGCGGGCCGGGGGCTCGACGCCGACCCGCGGTCGGCCCTCCAGGCCTGGGCCGCGCTAGGCAAGGTGGCCGATCGCGAGGCGGCTGTGGCCTTCGCGGAGGGGCGCCTGCGGGCCCGTCCCGAGGACCCCGCCCTGCACGTGCTGCACGCCCGCGCGCTCGATCGCGCCGGACGGAGGCCCCTCGCCTTCGTGGCCCTGAGCCGCGCGCTCGACCTCGACTCGACCGGCGAGGTCACCTTCGCGCTCCGCGAGCTCCTGCGCAGCGAGCAGACCGCCGAGCCGGGGGAGCTCAGGGCCCGCCACGACCTCCTCGTGGCGGCGCTCCTCAGGCGCGGGCGGGCCCCGCGCTGCAGCCGGTGCGGCGGGGACGCGCCCGCCCGGAGCTGGCGCTGCCGGCGGTGCGGGGCCTTCGACAGCTTTCCCTAGAGCGGCGACCCCCGGCCTCCTTCCCCGGGCGCCTCCTTGCTTCCCCGGGCCCGCCCCGGTATTCACTCCGGTTCCATGGTGCGCGATCGGCTGATCGAGATCTTCACCCGGGCCCTCGAGGAAGGTGCGGCCAAGGGGCGCTGGCCGGCCGCCCAGGCCTTCGCCGTCGATGCGCCGCGCGACCCGGAGCACGGGGACTTCGCGGTGAACGCGGCGATGGTCCTCGCCCAGGCCGCCCGCAAGCCTCCCCGCGAACTGGCCGTGGACATCGTGGAGGCGGTCCGGGCCGCCGATCGGCAAGGCGAGATCGCCTCCCTGGAGGTCGCCGGCCCCGGCTTCATCAACGTGCGGCTCGCCCCCGACCTCTGGTTCCGGGCGCTCGAGCGTCCGGTGGCCGAAGGGGAGAACTACGGCCGCACCGCGATCGGACAGGGCAAGAAGGTCATCGTCGAGTACCTGTCAGCCAATCCCACCGGCCCCCTGCACGCCGGCCACGGCCGGGGGGCCCTGGTGGGCGACGGGGTCCAGAGCCTCCTCCGCTGGGCCGGATTCGACGTCACCCGCGAGTACTACGTGAACGACTACGGCGCCCAGGTGCTGACGCTCGCCCGGTCCGTTCACCTTCGCTACCAGGAGCTCTACGGCCGCACGATCACCATGCCCCCCAAGGCCTACCCGGGCGAGTACGTGAAGGAGATCGCCGCCCGGCTCGGGGAGGAGGTGGGCAGCCGCTACCTCGACGCGCCCGAGCCCGAGTGGCTCGACCTCTTCCGGGAAAGGGCCGTGGGGCACGTGCTCGGTCTCATCGGAGAGGACCTGTCCGCCATCGGCATCGAGTTCGATCGCTTCATCTCGGAGAAGTCGCTCTACGAGTCGGGGACGGTGGACAAGTTCCTCCGGCTCCTCGAGGAGAAAGACCTCGTCTATCAGGGCAAGCTGCCCCCGCCGAAGTCGAGGAAGGGAGCGCCGCCCCCGACCGAGGAGGAAGGCGTCTCTCTCTCCGAAGAACTCACCCTCTTCCGCTCCTCGCAGTTCGGCGACGAGGTGGACCGGCCCGTGAAGAAGGCGGACGGTACGCCCACCTACTTCTGCGCCGACATCGCGTACCACTGGGAGAAGAAGCAGCGAGCGGAGATCCTGGTCGACGTCCTGGGGGCGGACCACGGCGGGTACGTGCCCCGCCTGAAGGCCTCGCTACAGGCGCTGGGGGCTCCGCCCGGGACCCTCAAGGTCGTGCTCATCCAGATGGTGAACCTCTTGCGCGGCGGCGAGGCGGTGAAGATGTCGAAGCGCGCGGGGACCCTCGTGGCCCTCCGCGAGGTGGTGGAGGAGGTGGGCCGCGACGCCACCCGGTTCATGTTCCTCACCCGGCGCGCCGATGGGCCGCTCGACTTCGACCTCGACCTGGCCAAGGAGCAGTCGCTCGACAACCCCGTCTTCTACGTACAGTATGGGCACGCCCGCCTCTCGTCCATCTTCGCCCGGGCCCGGGAGAGGGGAGTGTCCATCCCGGACTACCGCCTGGAGGCGGTGCGGACCCTGACCGCGCCCGCCGAGCAGGACCTCATCCGCCGCATCGTGGCCTTCCCGGACATGCTCGCTGCGGCCGCCCTCGCCTACGAGCCTCACCGGGTGGCGTTCTACCTGCAGGAGACCATCGCCGCCTTCCACTCCTACTACACCCGGGGGAAGAAGGCCGACGAGCGGATCCTCGGGCCCGATCCGCTGCGGACCCAGGGCCGTCTCTACCTCTGCCGGGCCCTGAAGCAGGTGCTCTTCAACGGGCTCTGCCTGCTGGGCGTGTCGGCGCCGGAGCGCATGGAGAGCCCGGAGCGGGAGGAAGAGGGGTAGAGCGCCACCCTTTCCCTCGGGGGGAAAGCGGAGCGCCCCGAAAACTCGCCATGGGCCGCGCCGCGCCTAAAATCGGTCTCGCATGGCTCATGCGAACGTCCGGACGGAGGAGCGGTTCCAGGTCTCACTGGGCGGCGTCCAGATCGCCTCGATCGTCCTCGGCTCCCTCCTCCTCCTCGCGGTCGTGTTCTTCCTCGGCCTCGAGGTCGGGCAGAGGGTGGGAGTCCGCCGCGCCGAGGCGGCGCGGCCGGCGAGCCTCGGGGACCTCGACGCCGCCGCCGTCTCCGCTCGGCCCCCGACGAGCAAGGACCTCACCTTCCCCGCCGAGTTGCCCCGGGCGAAGCCGCCGCCGCCGCCGCCGGCGCGGTCCCCGGCGACCGCCGAGCCGGCATCGCCCCCCCCTCCGGCGACCCGCCCGGCCCCTGCACCCGCGCCGACGCCAGCCCCCGAGCCAACCCCGGCGGCGGGGGAGGCGGCGTCGGCCGCTCTCGCCCCTCCGGGAGGCTGGACCGTGCAACTCGGAGCATCGCAGCGCCGGGAGGAAGCCGAGGGACTCGCGCGCAAGGTCCAGGGCCTCGGACCGCGCATCGAGGAGGCCGACCTCGCAGGGAAGGGGCACTTCTTCCGGGTCAGGGTCGGCCGTTTCGAGAGCAAGGGCCAGGCCGAGAAGTATCGGAACGACGTCGCCCGGGAGACCGGCATCGCGGGCATGGTGGTCTCGCCCGGGGGGTGAGCGCGGTCAGACCGCGGTCCATCAAGGTCTCGTGGCAGCTCTCGGCTTAGCTGGGGCCCGGACGCAGGGTGGGGCGCATCTCACCCCACGAGCGAAGACCCCCTTTCGCCTCACAGTCGCAGGCGAGGCGCGTCGGGCGCTTCCCATGGCCGCCGAGCCGCCCGGTGAGAACCGGTCGCGTCCCCGAAGGAACGCCCTCATCAGATCCGCCCTAGCGCGCGAAGAGAAGGCCGAGGGCGACGGCGAGCACCATGAGCGCGGCCACGACCATCGCCACCTTGGCCGGGCTCTCCCGGCGTGCCTCCCGCACCCCGTGCAGCGCCGGCAGGCGACCGGCCGGGACCCAGACGTCGGAGCGCTCCTGCCGCACCCAGTCTCCGTCCTCCAGGAACCCGTGGGTGTAGAGGGCGTGGAGATCCTTGAGGGAGGGAACCACGAGCTCCTCGCCGCGGCCGTTGCGGACGACGTAACGTGTCGTGCCTCGGGTCATGCGGGCTCGAGCTCCCGGCAGATCGCTTCCGCCACCCGTAGGCCGTCGACGGCGGAGGAGACGATTCCGCCCGCGTGCCCCGCTCCCTCGCCGGACGGATAGATCCCGCGGATCCCGAGGAGCTGAAACCGCTCGTCGCGCACCAGCAGGCAGGGCGAGCTCGTCCGGGACTCGATCCCGACGAGCACGGCCTCGTCGGTGATGAAGCCTCGCATGCGCCTTTCGAAGGCGCGCAGGCCGCGCAAGAGCGCCTCCCTCACCGCGGGCGGAAAGAGCTCATGGAGGTCGGCGGGCGAGAGGCCCGGGCGATAGGACGATCGGGCGGGAGGGGGGGCGGGCCGGCCCGAGGCGTAGGAGGCGAGTCGCTGGGCAGGGGCCCGGTAACCACCGCCTCCAAGCTCGAAGGCTCGGCGCTCCCATTTCCGCTGCCACTCGAGCCCGGCCAGGGGGCCAAAGAACCCCTCGGCCGCGAAGTCGGCCTCCGACACGGCCACCACGAGCCCGGCATTAGCGAGGGGCGAGGAACGGTACGAGTTGGACATCCCGTTGGTGCATTGCAAGCCGGGCTCGGTCGGGGTGGGCACCACCACGCCGCCCGGGCACATGCAGAAGGAGAATACCCCGCGCCGCTCCTTGCCCACGTGGGGAGTGTCCGCGAGCCGGTAGTCGGCCGGTGGCAGGCTGGGGTGGCGCTCGTCCATTCCGTACTGGATCCGGTCGATGAGGGGTTGAGGGTGCTCGACGCGAAACCCGGCCGCGAAGGGCTTCGCCTCGATGGCGAAGCCCCGGCGGGCGAACAGCTCGAAGATCTCGCGGGCGCTGTTCCCGGGGGCGAGGACGAGGCGGTCGCAGGGCAGGGTGCGGCCATCGGAGAGGATCGCGCCCGCGACGCGCTCCCCCGCCAGGGAGAGGTCCACCACTCGCGCGCTCCAGTGGAACTGGCACCCGCCCCGCTCCAGCTCCTCCCGCATCGCCGAGATCGCTCCCGGCAAGAGATCCGACCCGACGTGCGGTTTCCCCTCCGAGAGGATCCGGGATAGGCCACCGAAGCGGGCGAAGAGCTCGACCACCTTGCGGACCGCGGGGTGGTGGATGCGGGTTCCGAGCTTGCCGTCGGTGTAGGCTCCGGCGCCCCCCTCGCCGAAGTTCATGTTGGATTCCGGGTCGAGCGCGCCGGCGCGCAAGAGCGCAGCGACGTCGCGTCGCCGCGGGCCAACCGTCTTTCCTCGGTCCACGACCACCGAGCGGACTCCTCGTTCGAGGAGCCCAAAGGCACAGAAGAGCCCCGCCGGCCCGGCGCCCACGATGAGCGGGGCGAGGGACGGCTGCCGCACCAAAGGAGGCGGCGGTTCGGGCGCGGGCACGGGCGTGACGCCCTCGGGCGTTCCCCGGATGGCGCCCTCGACCTCGAGCTCCAGGTTCACGAGCCACCGCGGGTGGCCGCGCTTGCGGGCGTCGAGGGAGCGCCGCACGAGCCGCACCTCCGAAAGGTGTTCGGGGGACACCCCAAGCCGCTCGGCAGCGCGCCGAGCGAGCAGGCGCTCGTCCTCGTCGAGCCAGAGGGGGATGTTCGAGACTCGGTAGCGCAAGGGACCTGTACCGCGAACGTGGCTACGCGCCCACTACGTCCCTGAGACCTGGGATGCGTAGGGCACTACACACTAGCCCAGGGCTCCAACCTGGGACTCGACGCTACCAACTACATGGAAACATTGGGTTCGTCACCTTCCCTTCCTCCTTGGCCTGGCCCTTGCTCGGACCGAGAGCAATCTCAAAGAGGGGGCAACAGGATCTTCCCGGGAGAAACCTTCGAATGATCCAAGGTCAGGATGTCAAGGCGACGAGGATTCTCGCGAAGTCCCTGTTCAAGGAACTGCGCGAAAACGGCTACTCGCCCAACCAGATCCTGAGCCTGTCGACCGAGCTCATCGATCTCGTGACCCAGGACCTGCGCGCCGACCAGAAGGGCGGTCTCGAGCGTCCGGTCGCGGAGGAGGAGTCCTCGAGATCCTGGCGCGCTGCCCTCTAGCGTCATCCTTCGTTCGTCGGCCTCTTGCACGGGAGCGGCGCCGGCACAGTCGGCGCCGCTCCTCGTTTCTTGGGAGGGGGAGAGAGTAGAGAGGGCCCGGCTTTTCGTTGACACCCGCTCCCTCGCGAAAGTAGGTTGCTGCGGCCCTTTCTTGAAAGCCCGCGAAGGAGGCCGGGGCCCCTTGATCCCCGGGCGTTCGGACGGGCCCCGAAGGATGCCTTCCTTGCTCGGATTCGGCTGACGCGGATGGCGCTCAGGACCGTCGACACGCTCGATCTCGCCGGGAAGCGGGTGTTCCTCCGGGTGGACCTGAACGTCCCCTTGGATGCGGACGGGCGCGTGAAGGACGACGCGCGCATCCGGGCCGCCCTCCCCACCATCAAGTACGCGGTGGGCGCCCGGGCGAAGGTCATCCTCGCCTCCCACCTCGGTCGGCCGAAGGGAAAGCCCGGGGATCGATCGCGGCTCACCCTCCAGCCGGCGGCGGCCCGGCTCTCCGAGCTTCTCGACAGGGACGTCGTCCTCGCCGACGACTGCGTGGGAGAGGGCGTCAAAAAGCTGGTCGGGGAGATCGGGGATGGGCAGGTGCTCCTCCTCGAGAACCTGCGCTTCCACCCGGAGGAGGAGGCGAACGACCAGGCCTTCGCGCGGGAGCTGGCCGGGCTGTGCGACGTGTGGGTGAACGACGCCTTCGACGGGGTCCACCGGGCCCATGCCTCCACCGCCGGGATGGCCGCCTACGTGAAGGAGCGCGCGGCCGGATTCCTGGTCTTGAAGGAGGTCGAGTACCTGGGACGGGCGCTCGACGCGCCCACCCGACCGTTCGTCGCGGTACTGGGCGGCGCCAGGGCCTCCGACAAGGTGAGGCTCTTCGGGGCGCTTCTCTCCCGGGCCGACGCCATCCTCGTGGGCGGGGCCACCGCCTACACCTTCCTGCGAGCGCAGGGGGTCGCCATCGGCCGGAGCCTGGTGGAGGAGGACCGGCTCGAGCTCGCGAGGCAGATCCTGGAGCGGGCCCGCGGCCAGGGGGTGGAGCTGCTCTTGCCCTGCGATCACGTCTGCGGCACCCAGCCGCGGGATCCGACCACGAGGAAGGTGGTGAACGGCTCCGCCATCCCGGAAGGCCTCATGGGGCTCGACATCGGGCCGAGGACGCTCGGGGCCTTCCGCCAGAGGATCCTCGACGCCGGGACGGTGTTCTGGAACGGGCCGGTCGGCCTCTTCGAGCAGAGGCCGTTCGCGGAAGGGACCCTGGGCGTGGCGAGGGCCATGGCGGAGAGCCCCGCGGTCACCGTGGTCGGCGGAGGGGACAGCGCGGCGGCGGTCGAGGAGGCCGGGCTCCTTTCCCGGATTCGGCACGTCTCCACGGGGGAGGGCGCGAGCCTCGAGTTCGTCGAGGGGCGCGACCTCCCCGGGGTGAAGGCTTGCGAGGAGTGAACGTGGCACGTACCAAGTTCGTCTGCGGCAACTGGAAGATGCACAAGACGGTGGCGGAGGCGGTCGCCCTTGCGAAGGAGATCTCGGGCGGCCTCGGCGAGGCGGCGGGGAAGCTGCAGGTGGCCATGGCGCCGCCGTTCACCGCCCTGCAGGCGGTCGCCCAGGCTCTCCGGGGGACCAAGGTGGAGGTCTCTTCACAGGACGTGTTCTGGGAGGCCCAAGGGGCCTTCACCGGCGAGGTCTCGGCCCCCATGCTCGCCGAGGCGGGGTGCCGCCACGGGATCGTCGGCCACAGCGAGCGCCGCCAGTACTTCGGCGAGACCGACGAGGCGGTCCGCAAGAAGGCGGCGGCCCTCCTCGCGGCCGGGCTCTCGCCCATCGTCTGCGTGGGGGAGACCTTGACCGAGCGCGAGGCCGGACGCACGCTCGAGGTGGTGAACCGCCAGGTCCGCCAGGGGCTCCTCGGCTTCTCTTCCGACCAGCTGGCCCGGATCACGGTGGCCTACGAGCCGGTCTGGGCCATCGGGACGGGGAAGACCGCCACCACCGCCCAGGCCCAGGAGGTCCACGCCGCGATCCGCAAGATCCTCCACGAGCTCGGAGGACCGGTGGCGGAAGAGATGCGGATCCAGTACGGGGGGTCCGTCAAGCCCGACAACGCCCGGGATCTCTTGTCGCAACCCGACGTCGATGGCGCCCTCGTCGGGGGCGCGAGCCTCAAGGCGCCCGATTTCTTGGCCATCGTGAGAGGGGCACTCCGTTGATCACCTTCGTCACCATCATCCACGTCGTCGTCTGCGTCTTCCTCATCCTCGTGATCCTCCTGCAGGCGGGGAAGGGCGGAGGCATGGGGGCCGGGCTGGGCGGAGCCTCCCAGACCGTCTTTGGCGGACGGGGCTCACAGAGCTTCCTCGGCCGGCTCACCAGCATCTCGGCCGGGATCTTCATGCTCACCTCGGTGTGGCTCGCCTACCACTCCTCGCGAAACGTCTCGGTGGTCGAGGAGCCGCCCGCTCCGGCGCCCGCGGCGCCTGCCCCCGGCACTTCTCCCGCGCCCAAGGAGGCCGCCCCCCCGGCGCCCACGAACGGCCAGCCGGCCCCGGCGCCGGCCGGCGGTCAGAAGTAGTGCCTCAGGGAAGAAACGAAGAGAAGGGGACCCTGTCCAGCGGATCCCCTTCTCCTGTGCCCAGGGCGAGATTCGAACTCGCACGCCTCACGGCGCCACCCCCTCAAGATGGTGTGTCTACCAGTTCCACCACCTGGGCGAAGCGGACGAGGTTTCTAGCAAAGCCCGGTTCGGGGCGCAATAGGGCCGAGGCGACCGTCCTCCGCCCCTAAGCTAGCTCTCGAGCATCTTCCGCTTGTCCTCGATGTCCTTGAACTGGTCCGCCTCGGGCAGCGGGTCCTTCTTCTCGGTGATGTTGGGCCAGGTCTTCGAGAGGTCCGCATTCAGCTTCACGTACTCGCTCCACTTGGCCGGCAAGCTCTCCTCGGGGAAGATGGCCTTGGTCGGACAGGCGGGCTCGCACGCGCCGCAGTCGATGCACTCGTCGGGGTGGATGACGAGAAAGTTGGGTCCTTCGTAGAAGCAATCCACGGGGCACACCTCGACGCAGTCGGTGTACTTGCACCGGATGCAGGGCTCGGCGACGACGTAGGCCATGGCACCTCCTCGCCGGGTACTAACCCGGTTCGCGCGGGTGTAAAGACCGAGGTGGGTGGCGAGCCCCTCGCTGTCCGGCGCTCGGCTGTCCTTCTCTCGTGGGAAGCGGCGCGGGCCTCGCCTCGGCGCCCTGGGCCGACTCCGCTCGCCTTGGGGGGCGGGGACCGCCTCAAAAGGCCCCCACCCCGTCGCCCTCTTGCTCACCTCGCGCCTCCCGAGACTGCGGGCTGGCGAGGTGGGCGGCGGCGCGTACAATCGGCGGCGCGATGACCGACCAAAGCCGCCGGGAGCCCCGCACTCCCTCCGAGCTCCGCATCCGGCTGGCCCTCGGCTCGATGGACGCCTTCGTCGAGCGCTACGCCCTCAACGTGTCTCGGGGCGGCATCTTCGTGCGAACCCGCGACCCTCAGCCCCCGGGGACCGTGGTGGACCTGGAGGTGACGCTCGACAATGGCGAGTGCGTCATCCGCGGCAAAGGGGTGGTGCGGTGGACGACCGCACCGTCCGCCCCCGGTGAGCCGGAGCGGAGCCCGGGGATGGGGGTGAAGTTCCTCGAGCTCTCGCGCGAGAGCCGGGCACTCGTCGACCTGGTCGCCGCCACCCGGGGCGCCGAGGGGAGATCGGACGAGCCCCCCAGGCCGGGCGAGGACCCGATCGAAGATCTCGAAGTCGATGTCTCGGAGCTGGAGGCCCTCTGGGAGAGCGAGCCGCCCGCGGCGGGGCAGGCGCCGGCCCCGCCCGCGCCGGCGGAGCCCGCCCGCCCGGTCGAGACTCCCTCCGCCCCCCCGCTCTTCCCGGGCCCGGCCCGGCGCGCGGGCAGCGTCAAGGTGATCGGGATCGACCTCGGTACGACCAATACCTGCGCCGCGTTTGCCAAGGACGGCCGGGCCACCGTCCTCACCTCGAAGCAGGGCTACCGGACCCTGCCATCGGTCGTCGCCTACGACGCCCAGGGTCGGCTGCTCGTGGGCCACGCCGCCAAGGCCCAGATGGTGGTGAACCCCCGCAACACCGTCTACGGTGCCAAGCGCCTGGTGGGCCGTCCCTTCTCCTCCCCCACCGTCCAGGCTTGCCGCGACCGCTTCCACTACGAGATCGTCGAGGGTCCGGGCGGCGCCGCCGCGGTGCGGTTCGCCGGCCGCGACTTCACCCTGCAGCAGATCTCGGCGGTGATCCTCCGGGAGATCCGCGAGCTCGCCTCGCAGGCCTTGGGCGAGCCGGTCGACCGGGCGGTGGTGACCGTGCCGGCCTACTACAACGACCACCAGCGGAACGCGGTGCGCGAGGCGGGCAAGCTGGCCGGCCTCACCGTGGAGCGCATCGTGAACGAGCCCACCGCTGCGGCGCTCGCCTTCGGCCACGGCAAGAACCTGGAGAAGCGGGTGCTGGTCTACGACCTGGGGGGCGGGACCTTCGACGCCTCGGTGCTCGAGATCCAGGGCGACGTCTACGAGGTGGTGTCCACCGGCGGGGACACGTTCCTCGGGGGCGTCGACTTCGATGGCCAGCTGCTCGATCACCTGGTCTACCAGTTCATGGAGAAGAACGGATTCACCCCGCCCGACGACCGGGTGGTGTGGCAGCGCATCCGGGACGCGGCCGAGGCGACCAAGGTCGCCCTCTCCGAGCGGGAGGCGGCCCTCGCGCACGTCCCGTTCCTCTGCCGAGCGCCGAACGGGGCCAGCGTCGAGCTCAAGGTGGAAGTGAGCCGGACCGACCTGGAAGAGCTGACGAAGAGGCTCGTGGACCGCAGCCTCGAGGTCTGCCGCGAGGTGCTCGCGGCGCGCCAGATCGCCCCCCAGGACCTGGACGAGGTGCTCCTCGTGGGGGGCCAGAGCCGAATGCCCCTCGTCTGGCGGCGGATCAAGGAGGAGCTGGGGCGCGAGCCGAGCAAGGCCGTTCATCCCGACGAGGCGGTGGCCTTGGGCGCGGCGCTCCTCGCGGACTCCGCCACCCGCATCGACTCGGTGGTGCTCATCGACGTCCTCGCCATGGGCATCGGGATCGGGCTCCCGGGCGGCCGAATCGTGCCGGTCCTGCCGCGCAACACGAAGCTCCCGGCGCGCAAGGCCTACGAGCACACCACGACGCGCGACGGCCAGACGGAGCTCGAGCTGCAGGTCTTCCAGGGCGATTCCCCGAGGGTGAGCGAGTGCGAGTACCTGGGCACGGTGCTCGTGACCGGCCTGCCGCCGCGCCCGCGGGGCGGGGTCCGCGTCTCCGTGGAGTTCTCCCTCGGGGCGGAGGGCATCCTCACCGTCACCGCCCGGGAACTCGATGGGGGGAGGGTGACCGAGCTCAAGTTCGCCACGCTCGACACCCCGGAGTCGCTCCGGGAGAAGCTCCAGCTCCCGGAGGCGCCCACCGCGCCGAAGGGGTCCCGCCCCCTCGACTCCCCGGTTCCAGCCCCCCAGGTCGGTGCCCCAAAGAGCGAGAGGCGCCGAGGCGGCCTCTTCGGGCGGATCCTGGGCAAGAAGCACTAGAATGCCGGTGTGGCACCCGTGGAGTCCGCGCTCGTCGTCGGCGTCGGCGCCCTGGGCAGCGCCGCCGCCCTGACGCTCGCCTCGGCGGGCGGGAGGAGGATCGTCCTCGTCGACGGCCGGCGCGTGGAGGCCTCGGACCTCGGACACGCGCCCCTGTTCCTCGAGGCGGACCTTTGGTCGGGCCGGGCCACCGCCGCCGCCGCCCGTCTCCGGGCCCTCTTCCCCGAGGTGGAGGCGGTGAGCGAGGAGCGGCCGCTCGAGCCGGAGACCGCCCTCGGGCTCGTCCGCGGGACCTCGGTCGTGCTCGCCTGCTCCGACGACCTCGCGGTCCAGTTCCTCGCAGGCGACGCGGCGCTGAGGGTGGGGGTGCCGCTCGTCGCCGGAGGGGTCCTGAGGGCCACGGTCCAGGTGCTGAGCATCCGCCCCGGCGGCTCGGGCGGCTGCCTGAGATGCCTGTTCGAGGCGCCCGCCGCGCCCGGGACGGTCCCGTCGGCCCTCGAGGTGGGGGTTCTCGGGCCAGCCGCGGCGCTCTGCGGGGCGCTCGTGGGGGCTGAGGCACTGCGCTTCCTCACCGGAGAGCGCGGGGCTTACGAGGGGCGACTCGTCACCTTCGAAGGCCGCTCGGCTCGGTCGCGGGTCGTATCCGTGCCCCGTCGACCGGGGTGCCCGACCTGCTCCGGCCTAAAGCCGCTCGAGGGGGTCCGCCCGGCTGCGGCCCTTCCGGTCCCCGGGGAGGTCGCGTGAGCGGACCGTCGGCCACGGTCCGAGCACTTCGGGCCCGGGTCCCCTGCGCCCGCGGCGGCAGGGCCGAGAGCCACGCCCTCCCGAGCGGAGCCCCGGAGACGCTCGGGGGGACCGACAACGGGGCCTCCCCCAGCGGCCCCCCGCCCGTCCTCGTCTCGCGAGGGAGCCCGCGGTGGCAATGACCGGCGACGAGGCCGCGCGCCACGCGGCCCAGGTGCGCGTGCCCGGGATGGAGGCCGGCCAGGAGCGGCTCGCGGCGGCGCGAGTGCGCGTGGTCGGCGCCGGCGGCATGGCGGGGCCGGCGCTCCTCGCCCTCGCAAAGGCCGGGGTGGGGAGGCTCTGGATCGACGACCCGGAGGCGGTGAACGACGCGGACTTGAGAGGGTGGCTCCTTCCCCCGGATAGCTCGGGCGCGCCGCGCGGGGAAGTCACCGTGGCCCGACTCCTCGAGACGACCCGGTCGACTCGGGCGGAGCGGTACCCGGCCGGGGGAGTCCCCACGGCCACCTTCATCTGCGCCCCGACGGCTGGCGAGCGCCTCGTCGCCGCGGAGCAGGCACGCCGTGCCGGGGTCCCGCATGTCGTCCTCGAGTTCGACGCGGACGGCGGCTCAGTCGTCTCGGTCCCGCAAGGCGCCCCGTGCTACGCGTGCGCCCGGTCGACCGGGCCGACTGGCCTCGAGCCGCAGGCCGGTGCAGCGGCCCTCTCCCTCCTGGCTGCGCTGGAGCTCCTCCTCGCCATCGCATACCCCGGGGAGGGTGGGGGCAGGCGGATCGAGCTTCTGCGTGGGCTCCCCCTGTCGCGCCCGACGGTCCGGCTCGCGGGTTGCTCCTGCGGGACAGGCTCGACGCCTTGACCGGGAAAGAGGCGTTATCTCCCCTTGACGAGGTCCTGCCCGCGCTCGTGGACCTCGCCGAATCGAGCCCGCTTCGGGAGGTGTGCGGACTCGTCCTGGAGTCCCGAGGCGAGGGTGCGCTCGAGCCCATCCCCGTCGAGAACGAGGCGGAGGAGCCGGCCCGAGCCTTCCAGATGAATCCCCTGCAGGTGCTCAGGATCCTCCGCCGGGCGGAGGAGGAGGGGCGGGCGGTCGTCGCCATCTACCACTCTCACCCGGATGGTAGGCCTTCGCTCTCCAGGCGAGACCTCGCCGAGATGACAGCCGACGGGTCACCGCTCTTCCCCGGCGTGGATCTCTGGGTCTTGGGCCTTTGGCGGGGCAAGGTCGTCGAGGTGCGCGCCTACCGCTTTGCGGGCTCGGGATTCGTGGAGGCGATGCGGCGGACTGGCCCGTTCACGGCGGGAGCACGCTTGTCGGGCCGGGCCTCTCCAAGCCCTCGTATTTTCAGCGAGAGGGACCCCGGGTTCCGGCTGCGACCACCTGGGCGTCCGATGTATACTCGTCCGGTCGAGCGCCGCGCGGCCGGTCGCAGGGGGACGGGGACGAGGCCGGCCCCGGCGGGAGGTTACATGGATAACCATCCTCAACCCGGGTTCATCGTCTGGCTCACCGGGATGAACCGGGCCGGGAAGAGCACGCTCGCGAGCCTCTTGTCCGCCCGGCTTGCCTCCATCGGTCGGACGGTGGAGCTATTCGACGAGGACGGGGCGGCGAAGCTTTTGCTCGAGGGGCTCGGCCCGGGCAAGGACGACCACGCCCGCGCGGTCGCACGCCTCGGCTACGTGGCGCGGGCGGTGATGCGGGCCGGAGGCGTCGCCGTCTGCGCGGCCCTCTCGCCGTACCGCGATGCGCGCGAGACGCTCCGGCGCGAGGCCCGCCGGTTCCTGGAGGTGTTCGTCGACTGCGGCATGGAAGAGCTGGTCCGGCGCGACGCGGGCGGGATCTACAAGCGCGCGCTCGCCGGTGAGCTGAAGGAGGTGCCGGGGGTCGACGTTCCGTACGAGCCACCGGTCCACGCCGACGTGACGGTGCACACCGACCAGATCTCGGCGGAGGAGTCCGTCCGCCGCGTGTACCAGGCCATGGTCGACGCGCGCTACATCGCGCCGGTCGAGTTCGGACGCCTCACGGGCGGCCAGCGTCCGAGGCGGTCCCGGCCGAAGAAGTCCGCGCGCGGAGGGGCCCGGCGCGACCGGGGAGCCCGAGCGGCGGCCCGGAAGGCGCCGAGGAGGGCGAACCTCCGGGGCGCGAAGGCCGCGAAGCGCCGGCGGTGACCCTCAGGAGCCACGGCCAGCCTGGCGTACGGGCTCGGGCTGTGGCTATATCCCGGCCGCCATGAACAAAGCCGACGCGGACCGGATCCGGGAAGCCTCCCAACCGAAGCTCCTTCGGCTGCGCGGGTCGATCGCCTCCTGCGAGAGCGCTCTCGTGGCGTTCTCGGCCGGAGTGGACTCCACCTTCGTCCTCGCGGTCGCGCGCGAGGTGCTCGGGGACCGGGCCATGGCCCTCACCGCCCACTCCCCCTCGGTCCCGGCAGCGGAGCGGGAGGAGGCGCGGGCGCTGGCCGCCCGGCTCTGCGTCCGCCACCTCGAGGTGGAGAGCCAGGAGCAGCTCGACCCGCGCTACGTCGCGAACGGACCCGACCGCTGCTATTACTGCAAGTTCGAGCTTTACCGCCTCTGCGAGGAGGTGGCCCGGCGGGAGGGCCTGGCTGTCATCCTCGACGGGTTCAACGCCGACGACCGGGCCGACCACCGCCCCGGTCAGAGGGCCGCCCGGGAGCGCCGGGTGCGCTCCCCGCTCGCGGAGGCGGGCTTCTCGAAGCTCGAGGTCCGCGCCTTTAGCGCGGCCTACGGCCTGCCCACCGCCGAGAAGCCCCAGATGGCCTGCCTCGCCTCGCGAATCCCCTACGGCACGCCCGTGACCCCGGAGCGGCTCCTCCAGGTCGAGCGGGCCGAGGCGGCTGTCCGCGCCCTGGGATTCCGCGAGTTCCGCGTCCGCCACCACGGCGACATCGGCCGGGTCGAGGTCTCCGAGGGAGAGCTCGAGACGGCCTTCGCCCGCCGCGAGGGGCTCCTCGCAGCCGTTCGGGGGGCAGGATTCAAGCTTGCGGTCCTCGACCTCGAGCCCTTCCGTTCCGGCCGGATGAACGCGCTCGCAGGTCTGAGGCTCCCGGTGGTGGCCCGGTGAGGAGAGCGCCCCCTCCGCGCCGGGCCCTTGGCCGCGGTCGGGGCGCGTTTTTTGCGGCCGCCGCCCTCGCCCTGGGAACGTCTTTCCCGGCCCACCCGCTCGCCCTCGAGCCGAGATTCGACCACCGGGACGAGCAAGGGTTCGTGGTCGAGCCCCTCGTCGCCCACGATACCGTGGCCATCCAGAGTCTTCCGACCCACTCCTCCTGGCGCCCCGCGCTAAGGCTCGCATACGGCTGGGATCCATTCGGAGAGGGGAACGAGCTCTTCCTCGGGGTGCAGTCGGCCTTCTCCTACAACGATCCGGAGCGCGACGAGGTCCTCCTGGCCCTCGACGTGCGCTACCGGGCCTACTTTGGCACCGAGCAGTGGAAGACCTTCTACGAGCTTGGGCTGTGGCTGCCCTTGGCGTCGCGCTTCGCCATCGGGCCGCTCGTCACGATCGGTGTGGCCTATGACTTCTCGCGGTCGACCGGCCTCTACCTGGACGGCGGTTTCGCGACCGGGTTCGGGGCCGCACGGATCGCGACGCTCTCCGCCTCGGTGGGCGCGCAATTCAGGTTCTAGAGGTCGCGCGAAGGCGAGCGGCCGGTAGGTCGCTCGCCAGCCACCCAGTTTGGCTCTCAAGCGTCCATCCGAGTTGTCAGTTTCTTGCGGCCTTGCTATCGGGTGGTAGCATGTAGGTTAAGGTCATCAATTGTAATTAGGAGCCTACATGGAACCGATAGATTTCGGAGGGCAGACAGCCGTACAGGGGAACACCCCAACCGCACCTGGAACCCGCTTGGAGCCAATGCTCATCCGACTGCCACCCGCCCTTGCGACGGAGCTCCGGAACCTTGCCCGTCGTACCCGGGTGAGGCAGTCCGACTACCTCCGCGAGGCGGTCGCAGACCTCATCGCCAAGTACGCGCAGGGGCGGCCGGATGACGGCGGGAGCGCGATGTGAGTGGATCCTCGTGCGTCCCTCCGGGGCGGCCCATCCCCGCGAAGCTTCCCGCACGCCGTGTCCGGGTCGGCGGCCCTCGGGCCTCGCTCCCCGGACCGCTCGGCTTGCTCGCCGCGGTCGGCTGCCTCATGCCGCGGAGGGGGGATAAGAGACCGCTGCGAGTGTGAGCCCAGATCCCGGCGCGCGTACGCCGCGATATCGGGTGGGCGCGGAGAGGATCTCGCCCACCCGTCCGGGCCGCTCGAGGCCGAGGCCGGCCGCGACCACCGTGCCCACGAGGTTTCTCACCATGGCGCGCGAGAAGCCGTTCCCCTCGAGCACCACCGCGTGGAGGGGCACCCAGCTCGCGGAGTGGATCTCGGCACGCAAGAGGGTCCGCCTCGCCCGAACGCGGCGGGAACCGAAGCGGGAGAAGCCCGCGAAGTCGTGCTCCCCGAGCGACTGGGAGAGCGCCGCCCTCATGACCTTCGGGTCGGGCGACTCCACCTTCGTCTCGGGGAAGGCCCGACCGTCCGGCAATGACCAGGCGTAGGGGCGCAGCCCCTCGGGTAGGCCCGCCCCGACGAGGTAGACGTAGGTCCGGGAGAGGGCGGAGGCTCGAGCGTGGAAGCCGCGCCGCTCGGGGCGGACGTGGAGAACGGCGATGCCCTCGGGCAAGGAGCGGTTGACCTCGCGCCGGAACGCCTCCGGGTCGAGCGCCTCCCGGACCGCGAAGGAGACGACCTGGGAGAGCGCGTGCACGCCGGCATCGGTGCGTGCCGCGGCGGAGAGGTGGGCGCATATCCCGGCCCGGCGCATCGCCTGCTCCAGCGCGCCCTGCACGGTGGGCAAGCCCTTCTGTCGCTGGTACCCGCGGAAGGGGCCGCCCTCGTACCACAGCCGCATCGCGTAGAAGCGTCGCTCCATGCCGTCGTGCTAAGTTGACCACGTCCTCTCCCCCCCCATCCATGGCGTACTCCCTGGACGAATCGGAGCTCCCGGACGACGCGGCCCTCGAGGGGGGAGAGTGGCTCTACCGCCGCGGAGGTGAGGTCTTCGGCCCGGTGAGCTCGAGAGAGCTCGCCGGCGAGCTGTATCGCGGTGCCCTCGACGCCGGGACTCCCGTCTCCCCGGACGGCGGCCGCTGGGTCCCGGTGGGCGAGGTGCCCATCTTCCGGGTCCACGCGCGGAAGGCGGAGGCGGCGCTGCGGGTGGAGCGCGAGATCACCGGTGCCCGGCTCCTCGTCCGCCGCCGCCGTCGGAGGGGCACGGCCCTTCTTCTTTCGGTCTCCTTGGGGGCGGTCGTCCTCGCCGCTGTCGCCGCCTACCTCCTCTCTCCCCGGCACTCCCGGGTGAGCCCGCTCCTCGAGGACTTCGGGGAGGGGTTGAGGGTCGCCTCGGCCAGGGTGGCCGCCCCGAGCGGACGGCGGGCCCGGGAACTCGAGGTGGAGGTGCCCCTCTCGCTCGGCCCGTCCCCGGGGCCCACCCTAGCGGAGAAGGCTCCCCGGCCCGCTTCCCGGGCCGCCTCGGCCGAGGAGGGCGAAGGGCTGGTCGCCGCCCACTTCGACGCCGGCCGGATCCAGGCGATCGTGAACCGTGAGCAGCGCACGCTCGCCCCTTGCTTCCGGGAGGAGGCGGCGCGCTCGTCCGACTTCCGCGGCCTCGTCCCCCTCGAGTTCGCCATCGGCAACGACGGGAGGGTGGTGGCGCTGTGGATCGACGAGCCGCGCTTCCGGGAGGGCCCGTTGCGGGAATGCCTCTTGCGTTCCCTGGCCACCTGGCGCTTCGACCCCTTCCCCGGAGAGCGGCCCACGGTGCAGCTCGCCTTCACCATCTCCCGATGACCAGCGCCACGAAGAAGCTCGCGGCCCGCGCCGAGGACCTCCCGGAGGGCTCCCTGCGGCGGCGCCTCCTCGAGGGGGCGCAGCGGTTCAAGGAGGCCTGGGTGGATTTCGGGCGGCTTTTGTCCGAGGTGCGACGCAAGGAGCTGTGGCGCGCCTGGGGATATCAAAGCTTCGAGCGCTACTCCGCAGGGGAACTCCTCATCCGCAGCGCCACCGCCGACAAGCTCACCCGGAGCTACGGGTTTCTGGAGAGGCACGAGCCGGGGCTCGCGAGGGCGCGGGGAGAGGGCCGCGCCCCTCCGTTCGAGGTGATCGAGGTGCTCTCGCGCGCCGAGGCGGCCGGCCGCCTTCCCGAGGGAGGTTGGCAGGAGCTGCGCGACGAGGTCCTGGAGCGGCCCCCCACCGCCGCGGCGATGAACCGGAGGCTGACCGACCGGTACGGCCCGCCCCCGCAAAAGCCCCCCCGGGCCGAGGCCGAGCGCATCGCCCGCCTCGCCGCGGCCGCCCAGCGCCTCTCGCGCGCCTGCGCCGAGGAGCCGGCCATCCCCCGGACATTGGCCCGCCGCGCCCAGGACCTGGCAGGGGAGATCGAGAGCCTCGTCAAGGGGTGACCCTCCGCGGGCCGTCCGGCCGGCCCCGCCGATCCTTCGGCGCGGGACGGACCGACGCGGAGAGGCGGAGGAAGTGGGAGCAGCCCCCTCGCCCCCTCGCTATATCCCGAGCAGGCCTGCGATGGGGCGAGGAGCCCTTTTGATGTAGGATCCAGCTCGACAAGGGAGTGCCGCTTGAGTCGGAAAGAGCACCATCACGGCGGGAACCTCTCCTGCTCGTTCTGCGGAAAGGGGCAGCGGGAGGTCCGCAAGCTCATCGCCGGCCCGACGGTCTACATCTGCGACGAGTGCATCCGGCTCTGCAACGACATCATCGCCGAGGAGTCGGAGCGGGACGAGGGCCGCCCGGCGGTCTCCCTCCCCACCCCCGCAGAGATCAAGAGCTTCCTCGACGATTACGTGGTGGGCCAGGACAAGGCCAAGAAGGTCCTGTCGGTCGCGGTCTACAACCACTACAAGCGCGTCTACTCCCGCAAGCCCGCCCGGCCGCAGCGGCCGGGGCAGGGACGACCCGGTCCCGAGGAGGTCGAGCTCCAGAAGTCGAACATCTTGCTCGTGGGGCCGACCGGCTCGGGGAAGACGCTTCTCGCCCAGTCGCTCGCCCGCTTCCTGAACGTCCCGTTCACCATCGCCGACGCGACCAGCCTCACCGAGGCGGGCTACGTCGGGGAGGACGTCGAGAACATCATCCAGAACCTGCTCCACAACGCCGACTACGACGTGGAGAAGGCGGCGCGAGGCATCGTCTACATCGACGAGATCGACAAGATCGCTCGCAAGGGCGACCAGCCGAGCCCCACCCGCGACGTGGGGGGGGAGGGGGTCCAGCAGGCCCTCCTCAAGATCATCGAGGGGACCCGCGCCAACGTCACCCCGCGAGGGGGGAAGAAGTACAACCAGCAGGAATACATCCAGGTCGACACCTCGAACGTCCTCTTCATCGTGGGCGGCGCCTTCACCGGACTGGAGCAGGTCATCAGGCGCCGCGTGGGGGTGAAGGGGCTCGGATTCGGCGCAAAGATCGAGCGCAAGGAGGAGGCCAGCCTGGGGGAGCTCCTCGCCCGCGTCGAGCCCTCCGACCTCGTGAAGTACGGCATGATCCCCGAGTTCGTCGGCCGGCTTCCCATCATCGCCACCCTGGCCGACCTCTCCGAGGACGACCTCGTCACCATCCTCACCCAGCCCAAGAACGCCCTCACGAAGCAGTACGTTAAGCTCTTCGACCTCGAGAAGGTGAAGCTCTCCTTCACCAAGGAGGCCCTCCGGGCTACGGCCCGCGAGGCCATGCGCCGCAAGTCGGGCGCCCGGGGCCTGCGCGCGATCCTCGAGCAGGCGATGCTCGACATCATGTACGACGTCCCCTACCGGGAAGGCGTGAAGGAGTGCAAGATCACCGAGGGCGTCATCCTGAGCAAGGAGCCGCCCCTGCTCTCCTTCGAGAAGGAAAAGAAGCTGGCCTAGGGGAAGACCCTCGCCTAGAGGTGGTGAACCCCGGGCACAGTGTGCCGGCGAAACCGCCTTCCACTCGTTCCGATCCCCCCGAATTATCGGTCGATTTCCGCGGGGCACGCTTCGTGCTTCCGCCTGGCCTCGGAGGCGGGTTCTCGCTCGAAGAAGGCAGGCCAACGGCCTCGCCCGACGGACGGGTACCCACAAAAAGAGGCCATGTTCCACCGTACGCTCTGCCTTCTCGCTCTCCTTTCGGCTCTCGCGCCCGCCGCGGTCGAGGGTCAGCAGTGGGAGGAGGACTACACGGGCGAAGTGGCTTCCGCTCCACCCGGTGACGACTACCGGGTCTCGGTCGACATGGACGCCTCGGCGTCCGTCTCCCTCGACACGTTTCAGGGCGCCCTCGCGCCCTACGGGCAATGGGTGGTCGCGGCCGGCTACGGCAACGTGTGGCGCCCGCGCGTGTCCCCCGGCTGGCGCCCGTACTACTACGGTCGGTGGGAGTGGACGAGCGAGGGCTGGCTCTGGGTGTCCGACGAGCCCTTCGGCTGGGCGGCCTACCACTATGGACGCTGGGCCTACGACCCGTACTACGGGTGGGTCTGGGTCCCCGGCTACCAGTGGGCGCCGGCCTGGGTGTCCTGGCGCTACTCGGGCGACGTGGTCGGCTGGGCCCCCCTCGCCCCGGGCGTGTCGGTCTACGTGTCCGTCACTCCGTTCGCCGAGAGCTCGTGGACCTTCGTGCCGTGCCGCAGTTTCGTGGCGGTGCCGGTATACCGGGTGGCCTACGCTCCCGCCTACACTCGGCAGTACTTCTACGCGACGGTGCCGGCGCCAGCTCGCCCGGGCGTCGGAGCCGCTCCCGGCCACGTCCTGGGCGCCCCGGCGTGGGGCGGCCCGCCCCGGGTGGCCATCGAGCAGCGCATCGGTGGGCAGCTGACTCCGGTCCGGGTCGTCCCCGCCCCGGCTCCCGGCGCGGCTCGCGTCGGTCCGGGCGAGGTGGCGGTCTACCGTCCGGAGCTGCGCCTCGGCGCCGCGGCGCGCCCGGGGTACGGTCCCCGGGACCCCGAGGCGAGCGGTTTCCCCCGCGCCGCCCCGGGGAGCGGGCCTACCTTCGAACGGCCCGCTCACGACACCGATCCGGCGGCGCGCGCGGCCGACCGCCTCCCACCTTCCACGCCCGCTCCCGCGGCCCGCGGCGATGACGGCCGCTTGGCGCCGAGGACCCTCGAGGGTCGGGCCGCGCCCGAAGGAGCCGGGGCTCGCGGCGAGCGGGCCTGGACCTCGTCGCCTCCGTCAAAGGTCAATTTGCCGCCGCACCCCGAGGACCGCGGCCAACGAGGCTCGGGCTCCCCATTGCGCGCCGACTACCACGGCCGGACGACCGCGGTGCCGACGGCGGCCCGGCCCGCGGCCGGGGGCGGGCGGAGCTCACCCGCCTCCTCATCCGCGGAGCGCAAGCGGTGGTAGGGGCGGGGAGGCTCGGCCCCGGGATCCCTCAGCTCGAGGTCACCCGCACCGTGCTCTTCGCCTGACGGCCGGTGTCGAGGTCCCGAGCGCTCAAGGTGAGGATGCCCTCGACGTTCACCTCGAAGAGGATCTCGAGGCGCACCTCACCCGCCTTGCAGGGCCGGACGCCGCTGAAGGTGAACTCGCCCAGGATCTCGTTTTGAGCGGTCTGGGAGTGGTCGCCCTGGAAGATCCGGACCACGAGGTCGGTCTGGCCGTCGATCGAGTTCGTGGCGGCGACGGCCCGGGCGTTGGGGATGGCGGCGTTGCGGGGGAAGACCGTGTGCATGATCCCGCCCGCCTGCTCGATCCCGATGGCCATGGGGATGACGTCGAGCAGCTGGATCTTGAGGTCCGAGTTCTCCTGGAGCGACCAGGCGTAGAGGGCGGCACCGATGGCCACCGCCTCGTCGGGGTGGACCCCCTTGGACGGGGGCTTCCCGAAGAACTTGGTGAGCCGCTCCTGGATCGCCGGCATCCGGGTCTGGCCGCCAACCAGCATGACCTCGTCGATGTTCTTGGCGGTGATCCCGGCGTCGACCATCACCGCCCCCATGATCTTGAGCGACCGGTCCACGAGGTCGTGGGTCAGCTCCTCGAGGAGCTTGCGATCGAATCTCACGTCCATGTTGAGCGGCTGACCCTGGGGCGTCATGGTGATGAAGGGGATCGAGAAGGGGGCCTCGGTCCGCGCCGACAGGTCGATCTTGGTCCGCTCCGCCAGGTCCTTGATCCGCTGCATGGCCACCGGGTCCGAGGAGAGGTCGATCCCGTGTTTCTTGCTGAACTCGCCGAGGACGTACGAGATCATGGCGTTGTCGAAGTCGATCCCGCCGAGGAAGATGTCGCCCCCGGTCGCCTTCACCTCGAACACCCGGTCCCGGATCTCGATGATGGAGACGTCGAAGGTGCCGCCGCCCAGGTCGTAGACGAGCACCCGCTCCGTCAGCTTCTTCCCCAGCCCGTAGGCCAGGGCCGCGGCGGTGGGCTCGTTGATGATCCGCACCACCTCGAGATCCACGAGCGTCCCGGCCTCCTTCACCGCCTGGCGCTGGCGGTCGGTGAAGTAGGCGGGGACCGTCACCACCGCCCGGGTGACCTTGAACCCGAGGTGATCGGAGGCGAGATCGCGGATCTTCCCCAGGATCTTGGCGCTCACCTCCGGCACGTGGTACGAGCGGCCGTGGCAGTCGAGCTCGACGTCGTTCTGCGAGCCGGGGTGGAGCTGGTACTGGACGGAACGGCGCATGGTCTCGACCACATCGTCCTTCGGGGCCCGCCCGATGAGGCGCTTGGTCGCGTAGAGCGTGTTCCGTGGGTTGAGCTGCCACTGTCGCTTCGCCTCGTGGCCCACGAGCTCGTTGCCCTTGTCGTCGATGGCGAAGATCGACGGGATGATGGCGTCGCCCCCCTTGTACGGGATGAGCTTCACCTGCCCGCTCCCGAAGGCGACCGCCCCACAGGAATTGGTCGTTCCGAGGTCGATCCCGATGATGGTGTCGGGCGGGAACTTCTCCATACGGGGGAGGGTACTACGGGGGCCGCCCCGGGTGGAGGTGGCGCGGGGGGCCGGGCCGCCCGGGAGGGGGAGGGCCGCGGGCAAGCCCGCCGGGAACGGGAGCCGGGAGGCCGTTCGAAGGGCAGGGACGCCATGGCAGGGTTAGGACCGCCCCGGAGGTGAGTCGATGGACGCCCGAAAGCTCCTCCAAACCCTGGGAACCGGCGTGAAGAACACCTTCGCGGAGAGCCGGTCCATCCTTTCCTTCGAGCAGTACCTGGAGGCGTTCCTGGAAGCCCCCAGGCGGCACGCCCGGGGAGCGGCCCAGTACCTGCGCGACGTCATGGACCACTTCGGCGCCGAGGAACGAGACACGCCGGTGGGACGGGTCAAGCGCTGGTCGCTCTTCGATCTCGGCTTCGATCCCGAGTCCCGCGCCCGGCGGGTGGCGGGACAGGAGGAGGTCCAGGCAGGCATCTACCGAGCCCTCGGCTCCTTCGTGCGGTCGGGGCGGGTGAACAAGCTCATCCTCCTGCACGGCCCGAACGGCTCCGCCAAGTCGTCGATCGTGGGCGCCCTGGTGCGCGCGACCGAAGCCTATTCCCGGAAGGCGGAGGGGGCCCTCTACCGCTTCCACTGGGTCTTCCCCAGCGAGCGAAAGCTCAAGGGCGGAGGGCTCGGGTTCGGATCGCGCGAGGGGGGGGAGGGCGATCCTCCCTCCTTCGCCCACCTCGAGGGGGAGACGCTCGACGCGCGTCTCTCCTGCCCGATGAAGGACCACCCCCTCCTCCTCCTGCCCCGCGAGGAGCGCCGGCGCCTGCTCGAGGAGCATTGCCGCCCCACCGCCCGGGAGGGAGCCGGGGAGGCCGACTTCGTCGTCTCCGATGCGCTCGCCGAGGGGGATCTCTGCCACTACTGCCGGCGGATCCACGACGCCCTCCTCAGCGCCTACCGCGGCGATTGGCTCAAGGTCCTGCGCCACGTGCAGGTGGAGCGCTTCTACGTCTCGGCCCGCTACCAGCAGTCCGCGGTCACGGTCGAGCCGCAGCTCTCGGTCGACGCCGGCTTCCGGCAGGTCACCGCCGACAAGAGCCTCTCCTCCCTCCCCCCCGCCCTCCAGGCCCTCAGCCTGCTCGAGCCTCACGGCTCACTCGTCTCGGCCAACCGCGGCCTGGTCGAGTACTCCGACCTCTTGAAGCGGCCGCTCGAGGCCTTCAAGTACCTGCTGGGAACGAGCGAGACCGGGCGGGTCCCGCTGGAACACTTCCTCCTCCAGCTCGACCTCGTGCTCATCGCGAGCGCCAACGAGAAGCAGCTCTCCGTGTTCAAGGAGATCCCCGAGTTCGCGAGCTTCCGGGGACGCCTCGAGCTCATCCGGGTCCCGTACCTGCGGCGGGCGTCGGTCGAGCGGGAGATCTACGACCAGCAGGTCACCCCGGCCACCGTGGGAAAGCATGTCGCCCCCCACGCCACCGAGGTGGCGGCCACCTGGGCCGTCCTCACCCGCTTGAAGCGGCCCCTCCCCGATCGATACCAGGGCGAGGTGCGGGACCTCATCGACGAGATCACCCCCCTCGACAAGCTCCGCCTCTACGACCGCGGCGCCGCTCCCGATCGGATGGCGCTGTCCCAGGCCAAGGTCCTGCGCAAGCACGCCCCGGACCTCTTCCACGAGTCGGACGTCTACCCGAACTACGAGGGGCGAATGGGGGCCTCGGCCCGGGAGGTGATGACCGCCCTCTTGAACGCGGCCCAGGCGCCGAGCGCGACCTGCCTCACCCCGCGGGCGGTGCTCGAGGAACTGGAGGCGATCTGCCGGGACAAGACCGTGCACGACTTTTTGCAGCAGGAGGTGGTGGAGGGCTACCACGACCACGAGGAGTACGTGCGGGTGGTGGAGGCGGAATACCTCGACCGGCTCGACGAGGAGATCCGCGACTCGATGGGGCTCGTCTCCGAGGCCCAGTACCTGAACCTCTTCCAGCGCTACGTGATGCTCGTGTCCCACTGGGTGAAGGGCGAGAAGGTGCGCAACCGCGTCACCGGCGAGATGGAGCCCCCGGAGGAGGTCCGGATGATCGAGATGGAGCGCATCGCCATGCCTCCCGGCGAAGACCGGGGCGCGTTTCGGCGCGGTCTCATCTCCGCCGTCGGCGCCTACCGGCTCGATCATCCGGATACGGTCGAGATCGACTACGGCGCGATCTTCCCCGATCTGTTCCGGCGACTGCGCGACCACACCTACGAGGAACGGAAACGGCAGCTCCACCGGTCCAAGGAGAACCTCCTTCGCTTCCTGTCCGACGACCGCACCGGGCTCGACGAGAAGGCTCGCCGCCAGGTGGAGACCACCCTCGGCAACCTGAGGCAGCGCTACGGCTACTGCCAGGGCTGCGCCCAAGACGCGATCCTCTTCCTCATGCGCAGGCGGTACGAGGGGAACGCCTGAACGGTGCGCCCAAACGGTCGAACGCTCGGACCCCTCCCCGGCCAGGGCGCCCGGCAGCGTCCCTGAGAGGCGAGACGCGTCGTCGATCCCAGGATCCCACGCCCAAGTTCCGAGGGCGATCCCCTCGGCGCAGGAGCCTCTCACCCGCCCCGTTCGAGGCGAAGGGAGCTCCCAAGAGGACGGTCACGGGCGAGCCCACAGCCCGGCCGTCCCCGGCGGGAACGAGCCCGATCGACGGTCGCCTGGAGCTTCGAATCGTCGCTAGTCGCGCCGACCTAGGGCGGACGGGCGGGAGCGGGCCCCTTCGGCTCGGCCGGCGGAGAGGTGCCCTCGCCGGGTTTCTTCTCCTCACCCAGGGTCTTCGAGGGCGAGCCCCTTTGCCCGACGGGCAATAGCTCGATCCAGTAGGCCACGAGGTCCTCGCTGCTCCCGGCGCGCACCCGGACGCCGGGCCGAAGCTCGAAGACTGTCGAAAGCCTGGTGGGCAGGTAGACGAGGGTGTTGCGGTCAAAGGAGAGCGTGAGAAGCGACCCGCCCGCCACCTCGACCGTCACGCGGTGAGCTTCGAGATCCGCTTTCTCGACCACTCCCTCGACCACCCTGAGCCCGGTGGGCGGGGCACCCTTCTCGGGGACGGGTGGCGTTCCTGGGCGGGCCGACCCGGGCGAGTCGGCGGGGGGAGGGGAGACCTCTCCGGCGGGGGGCTCGGCGGTCGCCGCGAGGGCGAGGGCGACGAGCCCGGCGGCGAGAGAAGCGGGCCCCGCTCGGCGAAGGCTCACCCGTTCATTATCGACGGGGGCGAGGAGAGGGGCGTCGGGCCGATCGGGTAACATGCCGCCGATGAGCGAGCGCGCGAGCTGGGACGAGTACTTCATGAACATTGCGAGGGTCGTGGCCACTCGCGCCACCTGCGATCGAAAGCACGTGGGGGCGGTCCTGGTGCGGGACAAGACCATCCTCTCCACCGGATACAACGGATCGATCCGCGGGCTGCCGCACTGCTCCGAGGTGGGCCACATGATGGAGGAAGGCCACTGCGTGGCCACCGTGCACGCCGAGGCGAACGCCATCATCCAGGCGGCCAAGAACGGGGTGGCCATCGACGGCGCGACCATCTACACCACCGCCTCGCCCTGCTGGCCGTGCTTCAAGCTCGTCGCCAACGCGGGCTGCCGGCGGATCGTGTTCGGGGAGTTCTACCGGGACGCGCGCATCTTCGACTTCGCGCAGCGGCTCGGGATCGATCTCGTCGAGCTCACCCTGCCGGCGAGCCTCGACCTAGCGGCGGCGGACCAGAACTCACCGGAGCGGTTCGCCTAGCCCCTCGCCCTTCCCCGCGCCGCCGGGCGGCGCGCCCGCCGGCGGGGCGAGCTCGGCGGAGCAAAGGACCCTCAAGAGGTCCTCGCCCAGCAAGGACGCTACCGCGGCGCGACGCTGTAGGTAGAGCTCCTCGCGCTGGCGGAGCCGTACCCAGCGTTCCACCTGGGCCTTTGGGAGCGGGTCGGGAAGGCTCTCCAGCTCCGACCGGACCTGGGCCAGGGCGCGATCGACCGCCACCACCCGGATGGCCGGGCGCCGGGCCGGTTCCTTCCTGGGGTCGATCTCGACCGTGTCGTTCTCGGTCCACAGGGGCAAGAAGTCCGCGCCCGCCACCTCGACCCTGACCACTCCACGCCCGTAGTCCCGCTTCGAGAGGGCCACCCGGAGCAGGACCCCGTCGCGGGTGGCCGCCACCGCCTCCGGGGTCACCCCGGGGAGAAAGCTCCGGCTCTGGTTGGAGATGAAGTTGCCGAGCGAGTAGGCGATCACCGCGATCTGCCCGTCGGCCCGGCGGTACAGCTCGATGGGCTGGAGCACGTGGGGGTGGTGCCCGAGGACCACCAGGGCTCCGGCGTCGGCCAGGCGGTGGGCGAGCTCCACGTCCGGGGCGCGCGGCTGCCGCTCGTACTCCGTTCCCCAGTGCAGGGACACGATCACCGCGTCCGCTCCGGCCGCCGCCGCCCGGACGTCCTCGACGACCGTGTCGCGATCGAGTACCGAGGCCTGAAGGCAGGGGGGGAGGTCGGGCTTCTGCGGCGGGCAGGCGTTGCCGCTCTCGTTCAGCCCGTAGGTGTACCCCAAGAACGCGAGCCGTACCCCGTTGCGCTCCAGGCGCAGCGGTCCGGCGGCGTGGGGGGAAGGCCCGCCGCCCACGTAGCGGAGGCCGGCCGCTTCGAGCCAGTGCAGGGTCTCCTCGAACCCCGCCCGGCCCTGGTCGAGGGCGTGGTTGTTGGCGACCGAGACGAGGCCGATCCCGGCGTGCATGAGGGCGGACACGACCACCGGGGGAGCGTTGAACACGAAGGAGCGCGATCCGCGGGAGACCTTTGGCGCGATGGGGGTCTCGAGGTTCGCGAAGGTGAGATCCGGCTGGGAGAGGAGGTCCGCGACCGGGGCGAAGAGAGAGGAGTAGCCCTCGTCGGGCGCACCGGCGCCGTGGACGGCGGCGCTCTGCTTCACCGCCTCGTGCATGAGGACGTCCCCCACGGCGGCGAGGGTCACCTGGCCGAGGGCCTTGATCGGGGGCGGGGGGGGCCTCGTCTGCGAGACCTCGCCGCCCCGGGCAGAGAAGGGCGGGGTCTCGCTCGCGGGTGCCTCGCCCGTCTGGACCGGTGTGGCGCCCGCCGCGGCCGGTCGGGGCGCGGTGGCGCAACCCGTGACGATTCCAGCGGTTAGCGAGAGGACGCGGAGGAGCGTTCGCCAGGGCAGCATGGTCTCTTCTCGAGAGGCTATCTTGGCTCTCGCCTTGAAAAAAGGGGAGCCGCGAGGCATCTCAGGCGGCGGACGGGGCCAAGGACCCACCCCACCTCACCATGCTCACCTACTCGAGCGGCGCGGCATTCATCGACGGGGCGGGAGCGATCGTCGTCGCCGACCCGGGATTCCTCGCCGCGCTAGGGCTTCCCCCCAAGGACCCGACCTTCGCCCTGCGCGCTCGGGCGGAGGAGAGCCCACCGCTCCGGGCGTTACTCGGGAGGGAAGGCCCGGACGTCGTCTGGCTCGCCCGGGAGGACGGCGGGGTCGAGCTCCGCCGCCACCTCGCACCCGAGGGGTGCTTGCTCCTCGCCCGGACCGCGCGGCTGCAGGAGCTCCTCGAGCAGGGGCAGAGCTCCTCCGCGCTCACTCGGCTGCTCCCCGGCGTCTCCCACGACATCAAGAACCCGCTCAACGCCATGGCGCTCCAGCTCGCCATCCTCGCGGAGAAGCTCTTCCCTCACGCCCAGGCGGCGGCGGAGAGCGCCACCCACCTCGGCGCCCTGCGGGAGCAGGTGGGGCGGGTGAACGAGGTGCTCCGGCGGTTCGTGGACCTGACCGATCCCTCCGCCCCCCTCGGCTACACCGAGCTGGGCGCGCTCCTCGCCGAGGCGGTGCTGCTGTTCGGGCACGAGACCCGGCGCCGCAGGATCCAGCTCGTGGTCAGGGCCCCGCGCGGCGTGGCCAAGGCCGCCGGGGACCCGGCCCGGGTGGTGCGGCTCGTCCTCGTCCTTCTGGCGGAGGCGATGGCCGGCGCGCCGGATGGCGGGCGGATCGACGCGGCCGTCGAGGTGGCGGAGGAACAGGCGGTCCTCCGGCTCTCGCACCACATGGGTGATGGGGAGGGCCAACCGAGCTATGACTTGGAGGTGGGACGGGCCGCCGCCGCGGCGCTCGGGGGAGCCCTCGCCGAGCAGCGGGAGGAGGGGGTCCGGCGCGTCGAGCTCCGGTTGCCGAGGGTCGAGCGCACATGAACTACCGGGTCCTCATCGTCGACGACGAGCCGGACAGCCGCGAGGCGCTCGACGAGCTCACCCAGCGCTGGGGCTACGACGTGCAGACGGCGAGCGACGGGACCGAGGCGCTCCGGCGCGCCATCGAATGGCATCCCGACGTGATCCTCACCGACCTCGTCATGCCCAACATGGACGGCCTCTGGCTGCTCCGGGCCCTGCGCACCGAGCTGCCCGACTGCCCGGTGGTCCTGCTCACCGGCCGAGGGACGATCCAGGCGGCGGTCCAGGCCATCCGGGAGGGGGCGTTCGACTTCATCGAGAAGCCCCTGGAGGTCCCGCGGCTCCGCATCGTCCTGGAGCGGGCGCTGGAGAAGAAGGAGACCATGCGCGAGGTGCAGCTCTTGCGCAGGCGGCTCGCCGCTCTGGCCCCGGGGACGGACATGATCGGCTCGGGCCCGGCCATGCAGAGGGTCTTCGAGCTCGTGAAGAAGGTGGCGCCCTCCAACGCCAGCGTGGTGCTGAGCGGGGAGAGCGGCACGGGCAAGGAGGTGGTGGCCCGCGCCATCCACAACCTCTCGCCCCGGCGCGACAAGCCGTTCCTCGCCCTGAACTGCTCCGCCATCCCCGCCACCCTGATCGAGTCGGAGCTGTTCGGCTACGAGCGCGGGGCCTTCACCGGCGCGGAGCAGCGCCGTCTGGGGAACTTCGAGCTGGCCCACAACGGCACCCTCTTCCTGGACGAGATCGGCGAGCTGCCCCTCGAGCTCCAATCCAAGTTCCTCCGGGTCCTGGAGGACCACCGGATCCGGCGGCTGGGGGGGCGGGCCGAGGTGGAGGTGGACGTGCGCGTCATCTGCGCCACCAACCGCGACCTCAAGGAGGAGATCAAGCGCGGCCGCTTCCGGGAGGACCTCTACTTCCGGCTGCACGTGTTCACCATCGGACTGCCCCCGCTCAAGGAGCGGCGCGAGGACATCCCCCTGCTCGTCCACCACTTCATCGAGAAGTACAACGCCGAGACCGGCAAGCGGGTGCAGGGCCTCGCCCCCAGCGCCATGGCGCTGCTCCAGGGCTACGCCTGGCCGGGGAACATCCGCGAGCTGCGCAACACCGTGGAGCGCGCCATGATCCTCGTCGACGGCGAGATCATCGGAGACGAGCACCTGCCGCCCGACATGCAGGCGAGCCGCCCCGAGGCCGCCACCCTGCGCCTCCCCCTGGGGATCTCCATGGACAAGGTGGAGAAGGAGTACATCCTCGCCTCCCTCCAGCGGAACGGCGGGAACAAGGCCCGGACCGCGGAGGCGCTCGGGATCAGCGAGAAGACCCTCTACAACAAGCTCAACCGCTACGCCGCCGAGGCGCGGACCCGCTCCGAGGGCGGCGAGGTGGGCGAGGTGAAGCCCTAGCCGTCCCCCGGTGCCGCGACCACCACCCGCCCGCGGCCATTGCGCTTGGCGGCGTAGAGGGCGCCGTCCGCGGCATGGACCAAGGACTCGGGGGAGGCCTCGCCGGCGTCGGGCGGCCGGCAGGCCACGCCGAACGACGCCCCCAGCCGGAGCCGCCGGCCCCCGATCGCGATCTCGCCCTTCTTGAGGCGCGCGCACAGGCGCTCGGCGAACACCCGCCCCTCGTCCCCGGCGGTGTGGGGGAGGAGAACGACGAACTCGTCCCCGCCGCAGCGCGCGCCGAAGTCGGTCTCCCGCAGCTCCGCGCGGATGACCGAGGCGACGTGGGCGATGGCGCGGTCGCCGGCGGCGTGGCCCAGCTCGTCGTTGATGGGCTTCAGCTCATCGAGGTCGGCCATGACGCAGGTGAGGGCGGTGCGGTACCGCCGCGCCCGCTTCACCTCGTCGTCGAGGCGGGCGCGGAAGGCCCGCAGGTTGGCGAGGCCGGTGAGGGGATCGGTCTGGGCCAGCTCCCGCAGCGACCGATGGGTGTGGGAGAGGCGGAGAGTCCGGTCCACCCGGGCGCGCAGCTCGCGCTCGGAGAAGGGCTTCTGGAGGTAGTCGACCGCCCCCTGGTCGAGGGCGCGGACCTTGCCCCCGTCGTCGCTGCGGGCGGTGACGAGGATGACCGGGATGTCGCTCGTCCTCGGGTCGGCCCGGAACTCGTCCAGCACCCCGAACCCGTCGAGGCGCGGCATGTTGAGGTCGAGGAGCACGAGGTCCGGTCGCTCCTTGTGGGCCCGCTCCACCGCCTCCCGGCCGTCGGAGGCGGTGAGGATCTCGTAGTCCCCGGCCAAGGCCTCGGTCAGAAGCTCCCGGGCGTCCGGCTCGTCGTCGGCGAGGAGTACGCGGGGCCTCCGCCCGGTGGAGAGGCGGACCAAGGAAAGCTCCCCGAGGCGGGAGGGGCGCGCCATCCGCTCCAGGTCGTCGGAGATCCGGAGGATTCGCCGGAGGGCCTCCTCGCGGCTTCGCCCGCCCGGACGTGCCAGGAGCGATGCCAGATCCTTGAGCTCCACCGAGGCGGCGGCGAGGAACTCCTCCTGCCGGGCGTCCCGTTCCCGGATGAGCCGGTTCGACTCGTCGAGCTGAGCGATCGCCGCCTGGAAGGCGGAGCGGAGCCGCTCCGCCACCTCGTCCTTTCCTTCGGACGCGGAGAGCCCGGCCTCCGCCGGCTTCGGCAAGGGCGCCCGCTCGCTCTTCTCGAGTCCTTCCATGGCCCCACCGGAAGATAGGCAGGGAGAGGGCCAGCGGCCCGCCCGCGAGCGGGGCGTCCCACCTGCCACCCCCCGCCAGACAGCGCGCTCCCCCAAGCAAACTCCCTGGAAAAGCCTAGCGCCCGGTGCGGGGTCGATAAAGCACCTCCCCACGAGGGGCCGGGTGGGCCGCGGTCACCTCCCGTGAATGTGCTTCACCGCGCGGGTCTCTTGAGACTCCGGGTCACGAGGCGTGTCGGTGAAACGAGGGACGCACCCGGCGCGGGCTTTCCCGGGGCGAGGCTCGCGAGGGCCGGAGCCCCCGCTAGCCTCGGTAGAGGGCGCGGCGATTGCCGCGGAACCCCGGGCCGATGAGCTGGGTGGGCGGAGGCTCGAGGTGGAACTGGAACCACTGCTCCTCGTACAGCTTCCCGAGCTTCAGCTTCTTGCTGTTCTGGAGCGCCTGGAGCGAGGCCTTGAGCTTGTCGTCGCTCGGGTTCGCCTGCACGCCGCGACCGAGAACGGCGATGGCCTCGTCGTGACGGCCCTCCTTCTCGAGGACCCAGGCATAGGCCGCCCAGAGGACCCCCTCCTTGCGGTTCGCCTTCACGGCGTCCTCGAAGACGGCCCGCGCCCCGGAGACGTCCTTTCGCCGGTAGCGCAACGAGGCCAGCATCCCCCGGGCGATCCAGTGCTTGGAGAAGCTCTTCTCGAGATGGGGGAGCGCGGCGTCGAAGTCCTGCTTCAGGTAGTGGAGGACCCCGATGTTGGAGTGGATCTGCGAGGCGACGAGGAACTGCCAGGGCGCGAGCGCAAAGCCCCCTTCCAGCGTCTGGATGGCCTTGTCCACCCGGCGGGCCTGGACCTCCCGCTGCATCGCGTCCATGAGGCGCTCCATCCTCTTCAGGATCCTGCGGACCAGTAGGACGTAGGTAGCCACGGCGGCCACCAGGCCGGGGAGCAGGGCAGCGGCCCATCCGAAGTCCGTGCCGAAGCGGATGGCGCCCGCGACCGCCGCGCCGACCGCCAGGCTGATGAGGAGGTTCCACATGGTCAGGACGCCCTTCCCGGCGCGTACCGATACACGCCGGCCACTCCCCGCCGCAAGGGAAAAGACCGGGGAAGCGGGCGATGACCGTCCTTGGCCCTCCCCGGACTCGAACCGGGATGGGGGGTCGCCCCGCTCGATTTTGAGTCGAGTGCGTCTACCGTTTCGCCAGAGGGCCCGGGGAAGACGCTAGCAGAAAATCCCCGGCCGCGCATGGAGGTCGAGCCCCGCGGATCGCCCGGTGCGCGCCCTGCGCTCTCTGAGTTTCGGACCTCGCCCTCTCCTCGGCGAAAGCCGCACATGTCAGAGGCCGGGGACCCCGATCCGCCGGAGAGGCTCTCCGGGCGGCAGGCAAAAGCCCGCGAGCGAAGGGGCCCGACCCTCCCTCAGTTCCGCTTCGCGCCAGAGCGCCTTCGCCTCCCGCCCGGCGGAGCGCCTCGGCGAAAAGGACGGGGCCGGGGTCGCGACCCGGTGAGGGGGCGAGGGTCCCCGCGGGCCTTGCGAGCCGGAGGCCCGGAGGGCGAGCGCGCGTCCCCGAGGGAAAGGCCGAGCCGGTCCGCCAAGGCGAGGGCATCCGCCACGGGGAGCGCCAGACTCCTCGCGAAGGCCGCGGCCAAAGACCCCTGCGCCCCGCTCGCCCGAAGGGCACGCAGGTGCTCGGGGAGGCGGGATCGCAAGTCCCCCTCGACCTCGGCCAAAAGCCCGAGATCGAGGAGGAACTCGGCCTCTCGGGCGAAGAGGCGCGAGCGCTCCGTGAGGGTCGCGAGCCGCCGCAGCTCCGCCCGCCGCCCATCCCGGATCCTCTCGGCCTCCTCGGCGGCGCCGACCCTTTGGAGCGCGGCCCGGTAGCTCTCCGCCGACATGCCCATCTGCCGCGCGGCCGCAGCCCATTCACCGCGAGCGGCCCGCAGCGCGTGGAGCAGTTCGGCGCGCTCGCGATGGGCGAAGGCGCGGGACAGCCCGTGGACCTCGAGGAGCGCCTCGAGGTCAAGGTCGTCCGGAGGGGCGCCGTCGGCCCTTCGCCAGCGGGCCAGGGCGGAGAGGAGGAAGGAGCGCCGCGCCCCGTGCTCGCGGAGGAGCCGCTCCAGCACGGCGCGGCCGCCCGGCGACCTCAGCTGGTCGAGAGGGGGGAGGGTCGCCTCGGGCGGGGGCGAAGGGGGAGCTCTTGCATGCTTTCGGCGGACGACGGGGGGAGCCGGAGGGCGATTCCCACCTCGCCCCCCCCCGGCGGCCGGGGCGGAGGGGGATGGCTCGGGCACGGGAAGTCCCTCCCGCTCGGGGCGGTAGCGCCCCTCCCGCTCCCGCTCGGAGGCGAGGTCGACCGGGGTCCCGCGGGCGATGTCGGCGAGGGCGGAGGGGCCGAGAGGGCGGGCGGGGGGCGGGTCGGCGACGAGCGCCCGCAGAGTGAAGAACTCCTCCCGGCTCAGGGGGGCGAGGGCCGCACGGATCTCCTCCGGTCCGGCCTCGCGCCCGGCCTCGGCACAGAAGCGCCGCACGCGCTCCAGGATCTCGTCGTCGAGCTCGGCCATGGCGAGGCGAACGTTGCCGAGCCGAGGAACCGAGTCAAGGATCCGTTGCTGCGAAGGGAGGCGCGTGCTTCACTCCCGTCGTGTCGAGACGCGCCGACGACGGGACCCGGGAGAGGGCGAAGTCCCCGGAGCGCCTTCTGCGCCCCCTCCTCGTGCTGCTCCTCGCCGCCTGTGCGGCGCTGACCCTCGCCGGGCTGCCCTCGGTGCGCGCCCGGGTGGGGTCGGGGGCTTGGCCTCGCTCGGTCCTGGCCGTCCCGCCCGCGCTCCTCGGGCTCTTCATCGTCGGGTACGCGGCCTACCGGCTGAGGCTCGTGCGCTCCGGTCGCTACCCGGCGGGCAAGGTGCTCGCGCAGGTGGGCCTCATGCTGCTCGCCCTGGGGATCTTCGCCGGCATCACCTGCGACACCGGGCCGGTCGAGCGCGGGCCGGGGCGGATCCAGCGGGGCCTTTTCTCGGGAGATCCGGAGGTGCGGGCCCTCTCGGCGGAGCTGGCCCGGTACCGGCCGGGCGGGGCATCGCTCGTCCCGCGGCTCATCGAGCTCCTCGACGATAAGGACCCCGAGGTCCGCCGCGAGGCGCACGAGAGCCTCGTGGCCCTCACCGGTCGAGACCTGGGCGAGGGGGCCGGGGCGGGGAAGCGCTGGAGGGCCGCCACCTTGAGGGTCGGGCCCTGAGAGGCGGCGAGGTGCCGCGGCGAGGGGGACTCCCTCCCCAAGGCCCGGGCGGGCTTGCGTCGGGGGGCCGGGTCCGCGATAATGAGAATCGGTTTCAATTCCCTATGGAGTCGACGCGAGGAATCCGGGAGGGAGGGCGCGACGGGAACGTGGCCGCCCTCGGTGCCTATCTCGCCCGGCGAGGCCTCAAGCATTCGCGCCAGCGCGAGCGGATCGCCGAGGTCTTCTTCGGGATGGGAGGCCACGTCAGCGTGGACGAGCTGCTCGTCCACGCGCGGCGCGAGGATCGGCGGGTGAGCCTCGCCACCGTCTACCGGACGATGAAGCTTTTGGCCGAGAGCGGACTGGCCACCGCCCGGGAGTTCGGCGACGGCCAGACCCGCTACGAGGTGGCCGCGGGCCGGGCGCGACACGACCACCTTATCTGCACCTACTGCGGCCAGATCGTCGAGTTCGCGAACGGCCAGATCGAGGCGCTCCAGGCGGCGGTGGCCCGCCGGCACGGCTTCGAGGTGGAGCGACACCGCCTCGAGCTCTACGGGCGGTGCGCCCGCTGCCGAGAGGGACGCCGGCGGGAGGGGCGGTCTTGACCGCTCCCCCTACCACCGCCGCCAGCTGCCACGGCTCCGGCTCGCTCGAGAAGCCGGGGGAGGGGACCTGGGCGCGCTCCGCCATCCTGGTGGGGAACCCCAACGTCGGCAAGAGCGTGCTCTTCGGGGCGCTGACCGGTCGCTACGTGACGGTCTCCAACTACCCCGGGACCACCGTCGAGGTGACGCGCGGGTCGGCCACCATCGGGGGCGCTCCCTGGCACGTGCTCGATACCCCGGGCACGAACAACCTCTTGCCCATGTCCGAGGATGAGCAGGTCACCCGCGACATCCTCCTCAGCGAACGGGACTACGTGTGCATTCAGGTGGGCGACGCCAAGAACCTGCGGCGCGCGCTCCTCCTCTCCGCCCAGCTGGCCGAGGCGGAGGTCCCCTTCGTCCTCGCGCTCAACATGGCGGACGAGGCCGAGGGCCGGGGGATCGAGATCGACCATCGGGCCCTCGCCCAGGCGCTCGGGGTCCCGGTGGTCCCCACCGTGGCGGTCGAGCGGCGCGGCCTCCAGACGCTCCAGGCGAGCCTCTCGGGGGCGCAGCGCTCCCCCTGGCGGGCGAGCTACGACGACGCCATCGAGGGGGCGGTTTCCGAGATCGAGGCCCTCTTGCCGGAGGACGGCCTCGGTCGGCGCGCCCTCGCCCTCATGGCCCTCGTCGGGGACGAGTCCCTGCGCGCCCACCTCTCGAGGCGGCTGCCGGCCCGGGCCCTCTCCCAGATCGACGCCGCCGGGCGGCGGCTGGCGGCCCGTTACCCGGAGTCCCTCCGGTTCGTGGTGGCGAAGCAGCGCCTCGCCGCGGTGGACCGGCTGCGCGACGCGGTGCTGGCGCGGCGGGACGCATCGGCGGGGAGCGGCTTCGCGAAGAGACTCGGGGCCCTCGCCACCCACCGGCTCTGGGGCATCCCGGTCCTCGCCCTGGTCCTTTGGGTCGCCTACGAGTTCGTGGGGGTGTTCGGCGCGGGGACGGCGGTCGACTTCCTGGAGCACACGGTGTTCGCGAACTACCTCGTCCCCTGGCTCGTCCTCGGGGTGCGGGCCGTGACCCCCGCGGGCGGCCTGCAGGACTTCCTGGTCGGTCCGCCGGGCGTCCCCATCGGAGAGCACGCCGGGTTCCTGGTGGGGAAGTACGGCCTCTTCTCCATGGGGCTCGCCTACGGCGTCGCCATCGTCCTCCCCATCGTCACCACCTTCTTCATCGCCTTCTCTATCCTCGAGGACTCGGGCTACCTCCCGAGGCTCGCGGTGATGGTGAACAAGCTCTTCAAGCGGATGGGCCTGAACGGCAAGGCCGTCCTGCCCATGGTCCTCGGCCTCGGCTGCGACACCATGGCCACCATGACGGCCCGGATCATGGAGACGCGCAAGGAGCGGATCATCGTGACCCTGCTCCTCGCCCTGGCGGTGCCCTGCTCGGCCCAGGTGGCGGTGATCCTGGCCATCACCTCCGGGCTCTCCCTGGCGGCGAACCTCTGGTTCCTCGGGACCCTGGCGCTGGTCCTGTTCCTGGTGGGCTGGCTCGCGGCCCGGGTCCTGCCCGGTCGCGGCTCGGACTTCATCCTCGAGCTCCCGCCCCTGCGCGTCCCCCAGGCGAGCAACATCCTCGTGAAGACCACCTCGCGGATCGAGTGGTACCTGCGGGAGGCGCTTCCCCTCTTCTTGCTCGGCACCCTGATCCTCTGGGTCCTCGACCGGATCCACGGGCTCACGGTCCTGGAGCGGGCCATGTCGCCCGTGGTGGTGGGGCTCCTCGGGCTGCCGAAGGAGACGGCCAGCGCCTTCATCCTGGGGTTCCTCCGCCGGGACTACGCCGCCGCCGGCCTGTTCCGCACCTTCGAGCCGGCGCTGCGGAGTCACTCCATGACCTGGTCCATGGAGGTCCAGGTGGTGGTCGCGCTCACCACCATCACCCTCTTCATCCCCTGCATCGCCAACTTCTTCATCATCCTGAAGGAACGCGGGTGGAGGACGGGGATGGGGATCGCCGCCTTCATCCTCCCGTTCTCCTTCGGCGTGGGGGCGGCGGTGAACCAGCTCATGCGGTTCTTCGGCTAGAGAACCCCGTGATCGTCCCCCGAGAGGAGCGTTGCCCGCTCTGCGGCCTCGCCTTCGACGCGGAAGGGCAGGGCTGCCGGCCCAGTTGCCCCATGGCCCGGGGGTGCAGCGTCGTATGCTGTCCCGGGTGCGGGTACAGTTTCCCCCAGGAGTCGGGGGCGGCGCGGGGGCTGAGACGCCTCATCGATCGCCTCCGGGAGAGGAGGGCCTTCCCCCGGTGAACGAGCGCTCGCAGAGGGACGACGAGATCCTGGAGGCGATCTTCGTGGAGCGGGAGGCGGGACGGGACGAGGCGCCCGGGGTGCTCGAGTTGGCCGACCAGAAGGCGCCCGGCGCGGCGGTAGAGGACCTCAAGGCCCTCGAGGCCCAGGGCCTCGTCTCCCTTTCCGGCGGGCGCATCGCCCTCACCGAGTCCGGCGAAGGGCGGGCAAAGGACGTCGTTCGCCGCCACCGGCTCACCGAGCGGCTCTTCCACGACCTCCTCGCGACCGGCGACGAGATCATGGAGGCTCAGGCCTGCGAGTTCGAGCACATCCTGTCCCCCGAGGCGACGGAGTCGGTCTGCACCCTGCTCGGCCACCCCCCCACCTGCCCGCACGGCAAGCCCATCCCGCCCGGGCGCTGCTGCGGGACCTTCGAGCGGAACCTCCGCCCCCTCGTGACCGGCCTCGCGTCCTTCCCGCTCGGCGCCATGGGCCGGATCGTCTTCATCGCACCGAGGTTCCATGACCGCATGGACCGCCTGGCCGCCCTCGGCGTCACGCCCGGGTCGACCCTGCGCCTACACCAGCGGTCTCCCTCGTTCGTGATCGAGGTCGGCGAGACAACGATCGCCCTCGATCCGGAAATAGCGAGCGAGGTCTTCGTGAAGCCGGCTTGAGCCGTCGCACCCCCTTCGGGGTTTGCGCGCTCGAGCACGTAGGAACTCCAGCTCCGACCAGGGAAATTCCCTCGACCTCGTTGACAACGGGGATCGCAATGAATAAGTGTCAGTCACTTAATGAATACGAATTCAGAAAACGTCAGGCCGGTTCGGCTCCGCGATCGCCTCAGGGACGAGGTCGACCGGACCATCCTCGCCGCCGCCGAGGAGGTGTTCTCGGAAGAGGGGCTCTCCGCCAAGGTGGAGAAGATCGCAGCGCGCGCCGGGGTGGCGGTCGGGACGCTCTACAACCATTTCGCGGATCGCGAGGCGCTCGCCACCGCCCTCGCCCGCGCCCGCCGCGACTCGCTCTTGTCGCGGCTCGACGCGGCGCTGTCGGAGTGCGACGGGAGGCCCGTAGAGGACCAGCTCCGCGCCTTCGTGTCGGCGGTGGCCGAGCACGGGACGGCGCACGGCCGGTACCTCTCGATGCTGGTGCAGGCGGGCGAGGGACCGGCGCGCGCCCACCCCGGCCATTCCCTGCTCGAGGACCTCCTTTCTCGGGTCGACGTCATCGCCGCCCGGGGCATCGCCTCCGGGGAGCTCCGCCCCGAGGGGCGCGAGGTCTACGGCCTCGCGCTCTTGGGGATGATCCGCCTCGCCAACGTGCGCATCCTCGAGGGCGCGGCGAAGTGGGAGTCCTTGGCGGGGCCGCTCGTCGACCTGTTTCTCCGGGGAGCCGCTCGATGAGCACCGCCGCGGTCGCCCTCCCGGTCGTGTCCCCGCGTCCGGCCGTGAACAAATGGCTCGTCACCGTCTCCGTGACCTTCGGGACGCTCATGGGCGCGATCGACTCCTCGATCGTGAACGTCGCCCTTCCCCAGATAAGAGGCGCGGTGGGGGCCACCGTCCAGGAGATCACCTGGATCTCCACCGGCTTCGCGATCGCCACCGTGATCGTCATGCCGCTCACGGCGTTCCTCGGGCGGCTCTTCGGGCAAAAGCGCGTCTACATGGCGAGCCTCGCCCTCTTCATCGGAGGCTCGGCCCTCTGCGGGATCGCAAGTAGCCTCCCCCAGCTCGTCCTCTTCCGCGCCCTGCAGGGCCTCGGGGCCGGCGCGCTTCAGCCCACCGAGCAGGCCATCCTTCGCCAGACCTTCCCGCTCAAGGAGCAGGGGACGGCGATGGCCCTCTTCGGGATGGCGGTGATGGTCGGACCGGCGGTGGGGCCCACCCTGGGTGGATACATCGTCGACAACTACCACTGGTCCTGGATCTTCTTCATCAACCTGCCAGTGGGCGCCCTGGGCCTGTTCATGGTCTGGCGCTTCGTGCACGAGCCGGAGGACATCCGCGAGGCCTACGCCCGCGCCGCGGTCGAGCAGCGCCGGAACCTGGACTGGCCCGGGATCTCCCTGTTGGCCGTCGGGCTCGCCTGCCTCCAGTTCTTCCTCGAGGAGGGACAGCAGCACGACTGGTTCGAGTCGACCGGCATCACCGCCTGCGCCCTTCTGGCTCTCTGCGCCCTGGCCCTGTTCGTCTGGCGGGAATTGAGCGCCAAGGTCCCGGCCGTGAACCTGCGGCTCTTCCGCGATTCGCTCTTCACCTCGGGGACCATCATCGGGGCGGCCCAGTTCGCGGTCCTGCTCGCCGGCATGTTCCTCCTCCCCCTCTTCATGCAGGAGATGCTCGGCTTCACCGCCATGCAGTCCGGCCTCGTGCTCATGCCCCGGGTGCTGGTGATGTTCGCCGTGACCCCCATCGTGGGGCGGCTCTACGGCCGCGTCCCCGCCCGGATCCTCATCGCCGCCGGGGTCCTGTGCGTCTCCGCCGGCGCCCTCCTCCTCGCCCACCTCACCCTGGAGACGAGCTCCACCGTCCTCATCCACGCCGTCATGATCCAGGGCCTGGGCTTCAGCCTCATGTTCGTCCCCCTCACCACCGCCGCCCTCGCGAACGTCCCCCGCGAGCGCCTCGCGGACGCCACCGGGCTGAACTCGCTCCTGCGGCAGGTGGGGGCCTCGATGGGCCTCGCGGTCTTCGCCACCCTGCTCGAGCGCTACGGCTATCGGGCGCGGGCGGTCCTCACCTCCCACCTCTTGCCGGACCGCCCCGAGGTGCAGGATCGCCTGGCCCAGCTCTCCCTGGGGTTCGTTTCGAAGGGCTACGACCCGGTGAGCGCGAAGGTCGCCGCGCTGCAGGCCCTCGCCGGCTCGGTGGCCGGTCAGGGGATGGTGATCGCCTTCGAGCAGGTCTTCCTCGTCTCCGGGATCGTGCTCCTCTGCACCCTCCCGCTGCTCGTCTTCCTCAAGGTATCCCGGGACCCCTCGCAAAGGGTCCACGTGGAGATGGAGTGAACGAAAGATGCCTCCCCCCCTCGACCCGAACCCCAAGATCCACGAGGTCCGCCCGGAGAGCGCCCCGCTCGCCAACGAGCCCGCCGAGACGCCCCCGAAGCCGCGCCCGCGCAGCCGGCGCCGGGGCCTCTTCATCGCCGCCCTCTTCCTGCTCCTCGCCGCCGCCTCGTTCGGCGTCCACGCCTACCTGACCCGGGGAGAGGTCGGCACCGACGACGCCGCCATCGAGGCGGACGTGGTCCCGCTCGCGCCGCGCGTGTCCGGCCAGGTGGCCGAGGTCCTGGTCTCGGACAACGCCCACGTCGTGTCCGGCCAGCCGCTCTTCAGGCTCGACGACGCCGACTACCAGGCCCGGGTCCGGCAGGCCCAGGCCGAGCTCGCCACCGCCCGGGCCCAGGTCCTCACCGCCCAGGCCCAGGCCAACGCCGCCCAGGCCGGGGTCTCCCGGGCGGAGGGGGAGGCGGAACGGGCCCGGCTCGACCTGGAGCGGGCCGAGACGCTGAAGCAGGGCGATGCCATCGCCGCCCAGACCTACGACGACACCCGCATCCAGAACCGCACCGCCGCGGCCGGTGCCGGGGCCAACCGGGCCCAGTACGCCGCCGCCCTCGCGAACCAGGAGCTCGCGAAAGCCAAGGTCCAGGCCGCCCAGGCCGCGCTCGACCTCGCGAAGCTCCAGCTCTCCTACACCGTGGTCCGCTCCCCCGAGGCCGGCACGGTCTCGCGCCTGGGGGCAAGGGCGGGACAACTCCTCCAGCCGGGCCAGAACGTGGGCGACCTCGTCCCGGACAACTCCTACGTGGTCGCGAACTTCAAGGAGACCCAGACCGGCCGCCTGCGGCCGGGGCTCACCGCCCTGTTGACCATCGACGCCTATCCGGGCCGGACCCTCCGCGGCCGCGTCGAGAGCCTGTCCCAGGGCACGGGAGCACGCTTCGCCCTCCTCCCCCCCGACAACGCCTCGGGGAACTTCGTGAAGGTGGTGGAGCGCGTCCCGGTCCGGATCGCCTGGGTCGACCCGCCGGCGGATCTCGCGCTCCGCGCCGGGCTCTCCGTCTACGCGACCGTGTTGACGCGCCCGGGAGAAGAGCCCGGGCGCTCGCCCAGAGCCCTAAAGGTGGCGTCCGGGGCGCCCTCGGGCTCTCCCCCCGGGTCGGCGTCGCCCCGGCGGTAGCAACCGATTTCTTTACCTGCTCGCCCTCCCTGCTACGGTCGAAGGCGGGCCATGGCTCGCTCTCGCGCGCGACGGTGGGCGGTGTACGGGACGATCGTCGCGGCCCTCGCCGCGCTCTCGGTCGTCGATCCCGCCGGCCTGCGCAAGTACCTCTGGCTCTCCCGCGAGGTGGACCGGATGCGGGGGGAGAACGCCCGGCTCGCCGCCGAGAACGCGAGCCTGGGGCGGGAGGTGAGGGCCCTGCGCACCGACCCCGCCGCCCAGGAGCGCGCCGTCCGAGAGGAGCTCCGGTACATCCGTCCCGGCGAGCGCGTCTACGTGCTCGGGGAGGGCGCGGGGGCCGGCCCGTGAAGCGCCTCGGAAGCCCGCGCCGCCCCGCCGCTCCCAAACCGCCGGCGCAGGCCGTCTTTCCCCCGACCCCGCCCCCCCCGCGTCGCCACCTCCCGCGACGGCCGAGGCCGCTGGCGCAGGTCTATGCCGCCCTGGCCCGCATCGCCGGCGCTCCGGCGCGGCGCCGCGGAGTCCGGTTCCTCGCCCGATCCGTTCCCGCCGCCATCGCGGTGGCGGTCTCGGGCCTCCTCTTTCTGCGCGCGTTCGAGAGGGAGGCCATGGGCACGCCCCAGTGGGTGGCCCTGGGCGCGCTCCTCCTCGCGATGGTCGTGAAGGTGGGGCGCCGCATCCTTTTCTCTGGGGCGGGCCCGGGCCCGGGCAACCGCGACGCGCTCGAGACCGGGGCGCTCTTCATCGTGGGGGCGTATGCCGCGGTGCAGTCGGCCGCTCCCCCTCTGGGCGAGTCCCCCCTCGAGCCGGTCGTCTACCTGGTGATGGCCTTTCTGGTGGCGTTCTTTCCCCCGATCGTAGGCGCGGTCCTGGTGGGGGAGGCCATGGGCCTCGAGGCGCTCCTCTGGGCGGCTCGCGGGGCGCCGCGCGGAGATCTCCCCGAGCTCGCGGTCCGCTGCGGCTTCGTGGCCGCCTTCGCCGTGCTCCACCAGGCGGTGCTGGCGGCGCAGGTGGCGAGCGATCGGCTGGAGCGGCGGGCGGCCCTCGGCCGCCGCATGAAGGAGCTCGAGCGGGCCGCCCGGCAGTTCCGGCTGAGGGCTGCCGCGTCCGAGGAGGGGGACGACCCGGAGGAGCGGGAGAGCCGCTGGACCGAAGGGGCGGTGGCCGAGATCCAGGCGGCCGTGGCCGGGACCCTGGAGGTCGCGGCGGCGGCTCTCCGCAGCCACACCTGCGCGCTCTACTGGCTCTCCGACGACGAGGAGAGCTTGAGCCTCACCGACTGCCGTTCGAGGAGCGAGGCGATCGCCCGGGGCCCGTTACCCGCGGGCGAGGGGGCGCTCGGCGGGGTGGTGCGGCGGCGCGCGGCGGTTCGCCTGGCCGGCGAGCTCAAGCCCGTGAACTACTACCTCGACTCCACCCGCCCCTCCGCCCTCCTCGCCGTCCCGCTCGTCGAGCGGCGGGGCGGCCACGTGCGGGGGGCGCTCCTCGTGGACCGCCTCGAGGGCGACCCGTTCACCGAGGAGGACGAGGGACTGTTGCGCGCGCTCGGGTCCGAGGTGCTCCGGGCGGTCGACGCCGAGCGGCTCATGCGCGACCTCAGGGAGACGCGGCAGCAGGCCGACCGGTTCTACCAGGCGATCGAGCGGCTCAACCGGGCCAAGAAGCTCTCGGAGGTGCTGGAGGAGCTCTTGGGCGTGGCCCGGCAGATGGTGGTCGCGGACCTCGCCGCGGTCGTCCTCCTCGACGAGGACGAGCCGGGGCGGGCGCGGGTGGCGCGGGTCGTGGCCGCGCCCGAGGTCCCGGGCGCCTCCCGCCTCGAGGGGCTCTCCTTCGCCGCCGCCGAGGGGCTGGTGGGATCGGCCATGAGCCGCGACGCGACCCTTCCTCTCGCCGAGGTGGATCCGGCCCGCACCCCGGTGCTCGGGGTCACCTCGCTCCGGGGACTCTCCTCCATCAAGGTCATTCCCTTGAAGGCGGGAGCGGCGGTGGTGGGATCGCTCTTGCTGGGGGCTCGCCACAAGCGGGCCTACCTGAGGGAGGTGGTCCTGCAGCTCGAGGTCGTGGCCATGCAAGCCGGTCAGTCGATCGAGCGGGCCCGCCTCTTCGATCGGACCGAGCGGCTCGCCACCCAGGACGGCCTCACCCAAGTGACGAACCACCGCACCTTCCAGGAGCGGCTCGAGGCCCAGCTGGCCCAGGCCAAGCGCTACGGGAAGCGGGTGTCGCTCCTCCTCTGCGACGTGGATCACTTCAAGTCGGTGAACGACGTCTACGGCCATCCGGTCGGCGACGAGGTGCTGCGCGGGCTCGCTCGGATCTTGGTGAAGGAGGCTCGCGGGACCGACGTGGTGGCGCGCTACGGCGGCGAGGAGTTCGCCATCGTGATGCCCGAGACCGACGGGGCCGGGGCACGCGTGATCGCCGAGCGGATCCGCGATCGAGTGTCGAGGCAGCTGACCGACACGCCCCAGGGCCCCCTGCGGGTGACCATCTCGCTCGGCGCCGCGACCTTCCCCGACGACGCCCAGGGCAAGGCCGAGCTCGTCGAGCGAGCGGACGGATGCCTCTACGAGGCCAAGCGCCGCGGCCGGAACCAGACCGTGTCGGCCGCCGGGGTGCGCGGGCCCCGCCGTGCGGCGGCCGGGTGACGCCTCGGGGGAAAGGCTCCGCCGGTGGCCGGGCGGGGCGAACGCCTGCTACACTCGGAAGAGGGTCGCCGATCGTGCCCCTCGAGCAGCGGAGCCGCGCCGCTTGAAAAAGAACTTCGTCCTCGACACCAACGTCCTCCTCCACGATCCCCGCAGCATCTTCGGGTTCGACGACAACGACGTCGTCATCCCCATCTACGTCATCGAGGAGATCGACAACTTCAAGCGCGACCTCTCCACCCTGGGCCGGAACGCCCGGCAGGTGTCGCGCTACCTGGACGAGTTCCGGGCGCAGGGCAAGCTCCGCGAGGGGGTGCCCATCAGCCCCGACCACGGCAAGGTCCGGGTGCTCACCGCCGAGCGAAAGCTGCCCCCCGAGATGGCCGACGGGAGCCACTCCATCGACGACAAGATCCTGGCCGTGGCGGTCGCCCTGCGGGAGGGGGAGAAGGACAAGCCCACGGTGTTCGTGTCGAAGGACACGAACCTTCGGATCCGGGCCGACGCGCTCGGGCTGCACGCCGAGGACTACGACGTGGAGGGGGTGGTGCTCGACGAGCTGTGGAGCGGCGTCTCCGAGCTCGACGTCTCGCCCGAGGAGGTGAACGATTTCTATGCGAGCGGCACCATCCCCTGCCCGACGGGCGACCCGCCGCCGCCCAACGCCTTCATCGTGCTCCGCGATCGCAATAACCCGCAGCACTCGGCGGTCGCCAAGTACTCCGCCGCCAAGCAGGCGCTCGTGCAGCTCATCAAGACGCCCAAGGAAGGGGTCTGGGGCATCCGCCCCCGGAACAAGGAGCAGTCCTTCGGCCTCGACCTCCTCCTCAACGACGAGGTGCGGCTCGTCACCATCGTGGGAAAGGCGGGAACCGGGAAGACCCTGCTCGCCATCGCTGCCGGCCTGCAGAAGACCATGGAGGACGGCGTCTATCAGAAGCTCCTCGTCTCCCGCCCCATCTTCCCCCTGGGGAGGGACATCGGGTACTTGCCCGGCTCGGTCGAGGAGAAGCTGAACCCCTGGATGCAGCCCATCTTCGACAACGTCGAGTACCTCATGAACCTCTCGCGCTCGGAGAAGAAGGCGGGGCGCGGCTACCACGAGCTCCTCGACCTCGGGATCCTGGAGATCGAGCCGCTCACCTACATCCGCGGGAGGTCCATCCCCAACCAGTACATCATCGTGGACGAGGCGCAGAACCTCACCCCCCACGAGGTCAAGACCATCGTGACCCGCGTGGGCGACGGGACCAAGATCGTCCTCACCGGCGACCCCTACCAGATCGACAACCCCTACGTGGACCAGACCAACAACGGCCTCATCCACGTCGTGAACCGGTTCAAGAACGAGCGCCTGGCCGGGCACATCACCATGCAAAAGGGGGAGCGGAGCCCGCTCGCGGAGCTCGCGGCGAACCTCCTCTAGGAGCGGGCCCGGGCCCTCCCAGGGCCCGCAGGCTCTCCTGGACCGAAGCCTCCCGGGGATGGCTCGCAGAGGAAGCGCCCGGGGGCGGCCCGCGAGGAACGGGCGACTGCCCCCTTTCGCCTCCTCGCCCCCTAGGCGGCCGCCCGAGCCCCGAAGTCCACGATCTCCACCGAGTGGGACGCCATCCCGAAGGCGACCTCGCTCCGCCAGCCCTCGGCGTCCCCCCCGACCTGCAGGGGCATGGGCCGCTCGAACCTGAGCGCCACCCGATCGGCGTGGAAGTCGAAGAGGCCGGGGTGGGAGAACGACCCGGACCAGATGCTCCCCACGTTGAGGAGCAGCGTGTGGAGGCGGATGCTCGTCGCGATCCGCACCTGCATCATACCCTGGGCCCGCTCCGCGAAGGGGAACACCCGGAGGCCGAGGCCGTAGTAGGGGACCGTGCTCGCGGCCGCGAGCATGCAGGGCCCGGCGTACAAAAGCTCCCCCGGGCCGATGGGACGGCCCAGGCGGGAGCCGGAGGGGTCGAGCCGCCAGGCCGGGCCGCCGGTGTTCGTCACCTCGCAGTAGGTGGGTCGGCCCTCGGAGAGGAAGCGGGGGACCGATCGCAGGGCCACCGCCAGTCCGTAGCCGGGCACGCCCTCCCCCAGGCGGCGCAGGGGCGTCTCCTCGAGCCGGGTGCGGATCCAGTTGTAGTCGTTCAGCACCGCGGCGTCGATCCCGACGCCGGCGAAGGGCGTACGCCTCCCGTCGCAGGTGAGAAGGTTCAGGCGGCGCACCCGGTCGACCTCGCCCCGGATGTAGCGGGCCAGGTCCTGCACGTGCCGGCGCGGGGCGGCCCCGACCATCTCCGCCACCGCGTTCCCCGTCCCGAGCGCGAGGACGCCGAAGCGCGGCGGCCGGGCGGAGCGGCGTTCCGCCGTCTCCAGGATCCGGTTCACCCAGGCGACGAAGGTCCCGTCGCCGCCGCCGGTGAAGACCGTCCGGTACCTCCGCGCCACCACCTCCTCGGCGATCTCGAGGGCATCGGAGGGAGTCTTGGAGAAGTACAGGTGCTCGTCCGCAAGGACGGTGGAGAGGGCGCGGCGCACTCCGGGGTTCACCTGTTTCGCATGCGCGTTGAGGAGGACCGCGACCTCCGGACGTGCCGGCACCATGGCGAGCGCGGGAGCGAGCTTCGGGTACGCTTGTGGGCCTCGGAGCATCCGTCGCATCCTCGCCCCCCCGGGGGCCATGACGCAGGTGTCCGGGGCCCTGAGCAAGGGCGGTGCCACGGTGCGTTGAAAGGCGTTAACGTGAAATTCCGGTGACTTGTAGTGTCCCTCGGGACCGGGAGGGGAGGCATGTGACGCGAGGCGGCGGTGGCGGTGCGAAGGACGCTATGCACCCGAGCCGGCCCTTCCCCGGCCCATGGTGCCGTTTGACAGCCTCGGACGCGGACTTACGTTTCCGCCCGTCCAGGAGGGATTTCACGACATGGCCAAGATCATCGGCATCGACCTCGGCACGACGAACTCCGTCGTCGCGGTGATGGAGGGAAAGGATCCCGTCGTCATCACCAACGAGGAGGGATCGCGCCTCACCCCGAGCGTGGTCGCCTACACCAAGGAGGGGGAGCGACTCGTCGGGCAGGTGGCGAAGCGCCAGGCCATCACCAACCCGGAGAAGACCGTCTACTCCATCAAGCGCTTCATGGGCCGCCGGTTCGGCGAGGTCCAGGACGAGATGAAGCGGGTCCCCTACCACGTGGTGGAGGGCCCGAACGGCGACGCCCGCATCGAGATCGACGGCAAGCAGAACTCGCCCCCCGAGATCAGCGCCCAGGTCCTGCTCAAGCTGAAGCGGGCGGCCGAGAACTACCTGGGGGAGAAGGTGACCGACGCGGTCATCACCGTCCCCGCCTACTTCAACGACTCCCAGCGGCAGGCCACCAAGGACGCGGGCGAGATCGCCGGTCTGAACGTGCGGCGGATCGTGAACGAGCCCACCGCCGCGGCCCTGGCCTACGGCCTCGACCGCAAGAAGAACGAGAAGATCGCCGTCTACGACTTCGGGGGCGGGACCTTCGACATCTCGATCCTCGAGGTGGGCGAGAACGTGGTCGAGGTGCTCGCCACGAACGGCGACACCCATCTCGGCGGCGACAACATCGACCAGCGGATCATCGACTGGCTCATCGCCGAGTTCAAGAAGGACACGGGCATCGACGTCTCCAAGGACAAGATGGTCCTCCAGCGGCTCAAGGAGGCGGCGGAGAAGGCGAAGATCGAGCTCTCCTCCATGAGCGAGACCGAGATCAACCTCCCCTTCCTCACCGCCGACCAGACCGGTCCCAAGCACCTCTCCATCAAGCTGTCGCGCGCCCGGCTGGAGCAGATGACCGAGGACCTGGTCGAGCGCTCGATCGAGCCCACCCGCAAGTGCCTTGCGGACGCGAAGCTGCAGCCCTCCCAGGTCGACGAGGTGGTGCTGGTGGGCGGCCAGACCCGCATGCCCAGGATCGTCGAGACGGTGAAGAAGTTCTTCGGCAAGGAGCCGAACCGCTCGGTGAACCCCGACGAGGTGGTGGCGGTCGGGGCGGCGGTTCAGGCCGGGGTCCTCTCCGGGGAGGTGAAGGACATCCTCCTCCTCGACGTCACCCCCCTCTCCCTCGGGGTCGAGACCCTGGGCGGGGTCATGACCCGGCTCATCGAGCGGAACACCACCATCCCGGCGAAGCGGTCGGAGACCTTCTCCACCGCCGCCGACGGCCAGACCTCGGTGGAGATCCACGTCCTCCAGGGCGAGCGCGACATGGCCCGAGACAACCGGACCCTGGGCCGCTTCCACCTGGAGGGCATCCCCCCGGCCCCCAGGGGCGTGCCCCAGATCGAGGTCACCTTCGACATCGACGCCAACGGCATCCTCAACGTGTCCGCCAAGGACAAGGGCACCGGCAAGGAGACGAAGATCACCATCACCCACTCCTCCGGGCTCAACAAGACCGAGGTCGAGAAGATGGTCACCGACGCCCGGGACCACGAGGCCGAGGACAAGAAGCGGCGCGAGGAGGTGGAGCAGCGCAACCGGGCCGAGAACCTCGCCTACCAGATGGAGAAGCTCATCAAGGAGAACCGGGAGAAGCTCGGGGCGGCGATCGTCAAGGAGATCGAGGACGCCATCCAGGAGGTTCACAAGGTCCGGGAGAAGGGCTCGCCCGACGAGGTGAAGGCGGCCATGGACCGGCTCGAGCGCGCGAGCCACAAGGCGGCCGAGGAGCTCTATCGGTCGGCCCCCGGCCCCGCCCCGGGGGGCGACGGACGCCCCGAGGAGAAGCCCAAGGACAACGTGGTCGACGCAGAGTTCAAGCAGGTGTGAACCTCACCGTCCTCTCGCGGTCCCCCGAGATCCACACCACGAGCCGCATCGTGGAGGCGGCCCGGGCGCGGGGGATCAGGACCCGGGTCATCGACCCCCTCGAGATCGAGCTCGGGCTCGGTCACGGCGCTCCCGCCGCCTACTGGCGAGGGCGCCGGTTTCCCCGGGCGGACGTGGTGGTGCCGCGCATCGGCCTGTCCGTCCACCAGTACGGCCTCGCGGTGGTGAACCAGCTCGAGCTCTTGGACGTGGCGGTGATGAACGGGGCCTACGGGATCGGCGCGAGCCGCAACAAGATGCGGGTCCTGCAGATGCTCTCCGCCGCCGGGGTCCCCGTCCCCCGGACCGTCATGGCGAGCGCCCCCGCTCGCGTCAAGGAGATGGTGAGGCTGGTGGGCGGCGTCCCGGTCCTCGTGAAGCTCCTCTCGGTGAGCGAGCAAAGCGGGGTCATGATCTGCGAGAGCCTGCAATCGCTCGAGGCCGCACTCGAGGCCATCCTCGGGCTCGGGCAGAACATCGTGGTCCAGCAGTACCTGCGGGGTGCCCGGGGGCGCGACCTTCGGCTCCTCGTGGTGGGGGGCGAGGTGGTCGCCGCCATGCGGCGGAGCGCCCCACTGGGCCGGTTCACCCCGAACCTGCGGCGCGGGGCGCAGTTCGAGCCGGTGGAGCTCTCGGCGGACTGGGCCCGGCCGGCCCTCGAGGCGGCCCGGGTGCTCCAGCTCGAGATCTGCGCGGTGGACATGCTCGACGTGGGCGGCGTCCCCCGGGTCTTCGAGGTGAACAGCTCCCCCTCGATCCGCGAGGCGGAGGCGACCTGCGGCGTGGACGCCGCCGGCCGCATCGTCGAGCGGGCCCTGGCCCTTTGCTCGGGGAAGCCCGGGGCCGCCCGCAGACCGCCCAAGCCGCGCGAGACGGTCCCCGCCGCCCGGCCTTGAAGGCGTGGCCCCCCCGGACGGTTCCTTGGTATAGAGGCCGCCGTGCGTCTCCCCTCGCTCGGGATCTTCCTCGGTGCGCTCCTCTGCCCGGCCATCCGCGCGGCCGAGCCCCCCGCCCCGGCCGAGGAGAGCTGCCCGATCGATACCGAGGGGACCACCCGCGAGCTCCGGACGGGCGGGGAGGGGAAGCTCGTCCTCGCCCTCCTCCCGGTGCCGGGGACGCACGTCGATCCGGCCGCGCCGCTCAGGATCTCCCTCTCGGGGAGCCCCGGGCTCAAGATGAGCCGCAGGGTGCTCGGCCAAAAGGATGCCGTCGGCCCGAGGGCCCAGGGCCCGCGCTTCGAGGTCCCCTTCACCGCCACGCAGCGCGGGGCGCAGGTGGCGCGGGCCCGAATCGACTTCTTCGTCTGCTCCGAGACGTGGTGCGCGAGGCAGTCCCGCGACGTCTCGGTCGCGGTCCTGGTGAAGTGAGGCCTTCGGGAGCGCTTGGGGCGAGAAGGGCGAGGGCGGATTTGCGCGTCTTGTACGGCAAGAACCCGGTGCGGGAGCTCTTGCGCACGCCGGGCGAGGGCCTCTTCGAGCTCTGGCTGGCGGAGGGGGGGACCCGCGCCGCCGCCCTGGGAGAGCTCGAGAAGCTGGCCCGGGAGCGCGGGGCGAAGGTGCGGACTGCCCCCAAGTCGAAGCTCGACCGGCTCGCCGGGACCGACCACCACCAGGGGGTGGTGGCGGTGGTGGCCGACTACCGGTACGCAGAGCTCGGGGACCTCCTCGGCCGGGCCGGGCACGCGGGCGCATCCCCGCTCCTCCTTCTCCTCGACGGCGTCCTCGACCCCCAGAACCTCGGGGCCGCCATCCGGTCGGCCTACGCTCTCGGAGCCCACGGGGTGGTCATCCCCCGGGACCGGGCGGTGGGCGTGACCCCCGCGGTGGCCAAGGCCTCGGCGGGCGCCTCGGAGAAGTGCCTCGTCTCCCGGGTCGTGAACCTCGCCTCGACCCTCGAGATCTTGAAGGAGGCGGGCATCTGGTCGGTGGCGCTCTCGCAGGACGCGGTTCGGTCGCTCGAGGAGGTCGACCTGCGCGGACCGGTCGCCCTGGTCCTCGGGAGCGAGGGGCAGGGGCTGAGACCCCTCGTGAGGCGGACCTGCGACCTCGAGGCCAGGATCCCCATGGCCGGGGAGCTGGACAGCCTCTCGGTGTCGGCGAGTGCGGCGATCGCCCTCTACGAGGTCGCACGCCAAAGAGGGATCGGCCGGAAGGGGACGAAGGTGTGATTTCGGCCGTAGGAATCCCTTGTTGACAAGACCGGGCCTCTCGTTTTAAAGACGCCCCTCCACTCGAAGGGCGGTGCCCGTCTGCCCGCGGCGGAGGTCGGCCGTTCCTGCGGGAGGGATTACGCTGGCGTAGCTCAGCAGGTAGAGCAGCTGCCTTGTAAGCAGCAGGTCGCGGGTTCGACTCCCACCGCCAGCTCAAGGAGCCCTTGGGAACGGGCGGGACGCACGAGACGAGGAGAGGACTTCCGGAGGGATTCCCGAGCGGCCAAAGGGAGCAGACTGTAAATCTGCCGGCTTACGCCTTCGGTGGTTCGAATCCACCTCCCTCCACCAAGCGAGCACCCGACGACGGCGAAGAACCTTGACGACCGAACACGTGCATCGGAGGCCTGCGGGAATAGCTCAGTTGGTAGAGCGTCAGCCTTCCAAGCTGAATGTCGCGGGTTCGAATCCCGTTTCCCGCTTCGTAAGGAAGGAACAGGCGAAAGGAACCGTGCCCTCGTAGCTCAGACGGTAGAGCGCGTCCTTGGTAAGGACGAGGTCTCCAGTTCAATCCTGGACGAGGGCTTTCTAGAAAACGTCGGCGCGGAGGAAGGCTGTCATGGCGGGCAACCGGACCATCATCACGCTCGAGTGCAAGACCTGCAAAGAGCGGAACTACACCACCACCAAGAACAAGAAGAGGACCCAGGACAAGCTGACCCGCTCCAAGTACTGCCCGCGCTGCCGCAAGCACGTGGAGCACCGGGAGGCGAAGTAGGGCCTGCCAAAGCGGCGAGATGGGGAAGGCGGGCCCAAGAGGAAGAGCCGGTTAGGCCAGTAGCTCGAACGGTAGAGCAGCGGTCTCCAAAACCGCGGGTTGGGGGTTCAAATCCCTCCTGGCCTGCAGCAGAACGGGGCGGGGGCGAGGGCGCGGTGGCCCAAGGCTCCCCCCGAAAGAGGATCGATCGGTGGCCATGGAAAACGTCGGCGGGGTGGAACAGCCCAGGCGAATCGTCGCCATCTTCTACGTGGTCGCGGCCATCGTGCTCGGCATGTTCCTCGAGAAGGTGCTCGAGATCGTCTTCGCGGCGGTGGGGGTGAACGACTTCTCGATCCTCGGGATGGCGAATCTCTCCTCGGCGATCGGGTTCGCGCTCGCCTTCCTCGCGGCCATCGTGGCCTGGCAGGTCCCGAAGACGCAGCGCCTCTCCCTCGAGATCGCCCTCGAGCTGAGGAGGGTCACCTGGCCGAGCCTCCGGGAGACCCGCGCCGCCACCATCGCGGTGATCATCGCCTCCTTCGTGGCGGCGGTGATCCTCGGGATCTTCGACCTCGCCTGGAGCTGGCTCAGCTCCAAGGTCTACTGACGAGGTCAACGCGGCGTGGGCGCGGAGGTCGCCGGAGGCGGGCGGGGTAAAGGGGGCGGGGCGTCCCGAACCCTGGGAGAGGTCATGGGGAAGAAGTGGTACGTGGTGCACACCTACTCGGGCTTCGAGAACAAGGTGAAGAAGTCCCTGGAGGAGCGCGTTCGCCAGCACGAGCTCCAGGACCGCTTCGGGGAGATCCTCATCCCGATGGAGGTGGTCCAGGAGATGGTCAAGGGGGAGAAGAAGACCTCCAAGCGGAAGTTCTTCCCCGGCTACATCCTCGTGAACATGGAGATGAACCTCGGCACCTGGCACCTCGTGAAGGGGACGCCCAAGGTCACCGGGTTCGTGGGGAACGCCAAGACGCCCGACCAGGTGCCGGCGGTGTCCGACGCGGAGGTCCAGCGGCTCACCACCCAGATCTCGGAGGGGTCGCTGAAGCCCAAGCCCAAGGTGCAGTTCGAGGAGGGTGACCAGGTTCGGGTCATCGACGGCCCGTTCTCGAACTTCAACGGCACCGTGGAAGAGGTGAAGCCGGAGAAGGGAAAGCTACGGGTCCTGGTGTCGATCTTCGGCCGGGCCACCCCGGTCGAGCTCGACTTCATGCAGGTGGAGAAGACCTAAGGGGGAAGCGGGCGTGGGAGGGCCTCTGGCCCGCTCGACCACGCGGGGCCGCACAGGGCGGCCCGGAAGGAAGCCATGGCGAAGAAGATCACCGCACAGATCAAGCTGCAGCTCCCCGCCGGCAAGGCGAACCCCGCCCCCCCGGTGGGCCCGGCCCTCGGCCAGCACGGCGTCAACATCATGGAGTTCTGCAAGCAGTTCAACGCGCAGACCCAGTCGCAGGCCAAGGAAGCGCTCATCGTCCCGGTCATCATCACCGTCTACCAGGACCGGACCTTCTCCTTCGTCCTGAAGACGCCGCCCGCGGCCATCCTCCTCAAGAAGGCGGCCGGCCTCCACACCGAGAAGAAGAAGGGATCGGGGTCGCACCAGCCGGGGAAGGAGAAGGTGGGCCAGGTGACCCGCAAGCAGCTCGAGCAGATCGCCCGGACCAAGATGCCCGACATGACCGCGGGGAGCCTCGAAGCGGCGATGAGGACGGTCGAGGGGACCGCCCGGTCCATGGGTATCGAGATCGTCGGCTAGCGGGGAGGAGGCACGCACATGGCGCAGGCAGGGAAGAAGTACCGGGCGGCGCTCGCCAAGGTGGACCGGACCCGCCGCTACAAGGTCGACGAGGCGATGGGGCTCGTGAAGCAGATCGCCACGAAGAAGTTCGACGAGACGGTGGACGCGGCCATCAACCTGGGGGTCGATCCCAAGCACGCCGATCAGGTGGTCCGGGGGGCGGTGGTCCTGCCCCACGGGATGGGCAAGACGGTGAAGCTCGCGGTCTTCGCCAAGGGGGACAAGGCCCGCGAGGCCCAGGAGGCCGGCGCCGACATCGTCGGGGCGGAGGATCTGGCGGAGAAGATCCAGGGCGGCTTCATGGACTTCGACAAGGTCATCGCCAGCCCGGACATGATGGGCGTCGTGGGCCGGCTCGGGAAGGTCCTCGGACCCCGGGGCCTCATGCCGAACCCCAAGATCGGGACCGTGACCATGGACCTCGCCCGCGCCATCAAGGAGCAGAAGGCCGGCAAGGTCGAGTTCCGGGTGGAGAAGGCGGGGATCGTCCACGTGCCCTTCGGGAAGGCGTCGTTCGACCCCGAGAAGCTGAAGGCCAACTTCAACGCCATCATGGAGATCATCTACAAGGCGAAGCCCCAGACGGCGAAGGGCCTCTACGTGAAGAACGTGACGGTGAGCACGACCATGGGACCGGGCATCAAGCTCGACCTCGCCGAGCTCGCCGCGCACCACGCCTAGGCACCACGCCTAGGGAGGAGGAGTCTTCGAGGTTCCCGGCGGCTCGCCGCCGGGGTTCTGGTCCAAGACAGCGGGCCCGCCCTTCCCCGAGTGCGAGAGGCAAAAGGGGAGGGCGGCCAAGCGGAGCCAAAAGGCTCCGACCCGCCGAGACGGGAACTGCGAGGTGGTGGCAGCGTCCCCTGCTTGGCCAGGGGTCTCGTACCGGACGTCCGGTCCGAAGCCCAAAGAACGAAGCCGGCCGGCCCCTTCAAAAGGGCGGGCGGCAGGAAAGGTGGTGAGCAAGCTTGAACCGGACGGAGAAGGAAGAGGTCATCGGCGAGCTCCACGAGAAGATGGCGAGGGCGAAGGCCGCCATCGTGGCCGAGCCGAAGGGCCTCACGGTCGAGGTGGTGACCGGGCTCCGCAAGAAGCTGCGGGAGGCCAAGGTCGACTACCGGATCGTGAAGAACACCCTCGCCGCGCGCGCCGCCAAGGGCACGCCGGTGGAACCGCTGGCCGGGCAGTTCCGGGGACCGACCGCTCTCGTCATGTCCTACGACGACGTGGTCGCCCCGGCGAAGCTCCTCGCGGACTTCATGAAGGACCGCGAGAGCTTCGTCATCCGCACGGCGGTGGTGGAGGGGAAGGTCATCGACGCGAAGGCGGTGGCCGCCCTCGCCAAGATGCCCGGCCTCGTGGAGCTGCGCGGGCAGATCGCGGCGATGATCGCAAAGCCCGCGACGAGGCTCGTCCGCATGATCGGCACCCCCGGGCAGCAGCTGGCCCGCGTGCTCGGCGCGCGGAGGGAAGAGCTCGAGAAGAAGGGATGACCGGTACCTGAACTCAAATCGGCCGGCGCGCGAGGCGGGCCGGCCCAAAAAAAGCGCTGCGGGCGCCCCCCGGGGGCGCCCTCAAGGGAAAGAGGAAAGAGGAAGACGTCATGGCAGACCTGAACACGATCGTGGACCAGCTGTCCGGCCTCACCGTGATGGAGGCCGCGGACCTCGTGAAGAAGCTCGAGGAGAAGTGGGGCGTCTCGGCGGCAGCGGCCCCGGTGATGGTGGCCGCCGTCGGCGGCGCCGCCGCCGCGGGAGCGCCGGCGGTGGAGCAGACCGAGTTCTCGGTGGTCCTCGCCGAGGCCGGACCGAACAAGATCAACGTGATCAAGGAGGTCCGCGCCATCACCGGGCTCGGCCTCAAGGAAGCGAAGGACCTCGTCGAGGGCGCCCCCAAGGAGGTGAAGGGGAGCGTTCCCAAGGCCGAGGCCGAGGAACTCAAGAAGAAGCTCGAGGCGGCCGGGGCCAAGGTTCAGCTCAAGTAGGTGCCGCGGTCTAGAGTCGCAAGGGTTCGCGGCGGGGCGGAAGGACCCTTCGCCCCGCCGCCTCCCCGGTGTGAAGGGTTTCTTTGACGGGCGAGGTCGAAGCGGTTACAAACCCGTATCCCTACATCGATTCCGTGCACGACAGGCCAGGAAGCCGAGCGAGGCTCAAGTAGCCGGCCGTGAGGTCGGCTAGACGCGTTTGTGCTGTCTCGTTTGGGGAGAGAGGTTCGAGCTCGATGGCGACGACGATCCAAAACAGTTTCCGAATTCGGCGCAACTTCGGGAAGATCAACAAGATCGCAGAGATACCAAACCTCATCGCCATCCAGAAGCACAGCTATGACAAGTTCTTGCAGGCGGAGGTCCCCCCCGAGAAGCGGGAGGACACCGGCCTCCAGGGGGTGTTCAAGTCCGTCTTCCCCATAAAGGACTTCAACGAGACGAGCTCGCTCGAGTTCGTGAGCTACCACCTCGAGAAGCCCAAGTACGACGTCGACGAGTGCCACCAGCGGGGCATGACCTACTCGGCCCCGATCAAGGTGGTCGTGCGCCTCGTCGTCTGGGACAAGGACGAGGAGACCGGAGCGCAGTCGATCCGCGACGTGAAGGAACAGGAGGTCTACTTCGGCGAGATCCCGCTCATGACGGACAACGGGACCTTCATCATCAACGGGACCGAGCGGGTGGTCGTCTCCCAGCTCCACCGCTCCCCCGGGGCCTTCTTCGACCACGACAAGGGGAAGAGCCACTCGTCGGGCAAGCTCCTCTACAACGCCCGCATCATCCCCTACCGCGGGTCGTGGATCGACTTCGAGTTCGACCACAAGGACATCCTCTACGTGCGGATCGATCGGCGCCGCAAGCTCCCCGCCACGGTCCTGTTGCGGGCCCTGGGGGCGGTCCCCGACACCTCGAAGAAGGAGCCGGTGGACTTCCACGGCACCGCCGAGGAGATCCTCAAGTACTACTACGACACCGAGACCATCCGGATCGAGGGGAAGGGCCGGTTCGAGAAGGACCTGAACCCCGACCTGCTCAAGGGGCAGCGCGCCACCCGCGACATCCGCGACCCCAAGTCGAGCGAGGTGATCGTCAAGAAGAACCGGAAGTACACGGAGAGCGCCATCAAGAAGCTCGTGGCGGCGAAGCTGAAGTCGCTCCCCGTCGACCCGGAGGAGGTCTACACCAAGATCTCCGCCGAGGACGTGGTCGACGAGTCGACCGGCGAGGTCCTGCTCGAGGTGAACGAGGAGGTAAGCGAGGCCAAGATCGAGGAGCTCCGCAAGCGGAACATCGGCTCGTTCCGGGTGCTCTTCATCGACAACCTGAACGTGTTGCCCTCGCTCCGCGACACCCTCATGCAGGACAAGATCGCCTCCCCGGAGGAGGCGATCATGGAGATCTACCGGCGGCTGCGCCCCGGGGATCCCCCCACCCCGGAGACGGCCACCAACCTGTTCGTGAACCTCTTCTTCAACGCCGAGCGGTACGACCTCTCCAAGGTGGGCCGGCTCAAGCTCAACTACAAGTTCGGGCTGGACGAGCCCCTCGACAACTCGGTCCTCACCAAGCGCGACATCCTCGAGGTGGTCCGCTTCCTCATCGACCTCAAGAACGGATCGCCCAACAAGGACGTGGATGACATCGACCATCTGGGCAATCGCCGGGTGCGGGCGGTGGGGGAGTTGCTCGAGAACCAGTACCGGATCGGCCTGGTCCGCATGGAGCGGGCCATCAAGGAGCGGATGAGCCTGCAGGAGATCGAGACGCTCATGCCGCACGACCTCATCAACGCCAAGCCGGTCACGGCGGTGATCAAGGAATTCTTCGGCTCGAGCCAGCTCTCGCAGTTCATGGACCAGACGAACCCGCTCTCCGAGGTCACCCACAAGCGGAGGCTCTCGGCCCTCGGGCCGGGCGGCCTGACCCGGGAGCGGGCCGGCTTCGAGGTGAGGGACGTCCACTCCACTCACTACGGGCGGATCTGCCCCATCGAGACGCCCGAGGGACCGAACATCGGCCTCATCGCCTCCCTCTCCACCTACGCCCGGGTGAACGAGTACGGCTTCGTGGAGACCCCCTACCGGAAGGTGGAGAAGGGCCGGGTCACCGACGAGGTGACCTTCTACTCCGCCCTGGAGGAGGAGAAGCACATCATCGCCCAGGCCAACGCGCCGGTGGACAAGAAGGGCTCGTTCATCGGCAACACCGTGTCCTGCCGCAAGGAGGGCGAGTACATCTACGCCCGCCCCGACGAGGTCGACCTCATGGACGTGAGCCCGAACCAGCTCGTGTCCGTGGCCGCCTCCCTCGTCCCCTTCCTGGAGAACGACGACGCCAACCGCGCCCTCATGGGCTCGAACATGCAGCGCCAGGCCGTCCCCCTGCTCCGCACCGCCGCCCCCCTGGTGGGCACCGGGATCGAGGGGATCGTGGCCCGCGACTCGGGCGTGACGGTGGTGGCCAAGCGCGACGGCGTCATCCAGTCGGTCGACGCCTCCCGGATCGTGGTGAAGGCGGACGTGGCCACCTCGGCCACCGACGTGGCCAACGAGGTGGACATCTACAACCTCATCAAGTACCAGCGCTCCAATCAGAACACCTGCATCAACCAGAAGCCCATCGTGAAGCCGGGGGAGCGGGTCAAGAAGGGCGACGTCATCGCCGACGGCCCAGCCACGGAGATGGGGGAGCTGGCCCTGGGGCAGAACGTGGTGGTCGCCTTCATGCCCTGGCAGGGGTACAACTTCGAGGACTCCATCCTCCTCTCCGAGCGGCTCATCAAGGAGGACGTCTTCACCTCGGTGCACATCGAGGAATTCGAGTGCGTGGCGCGGGACACGAAGCTCGGCAAGGAGGAGATCACCCGCGACATCCCCAACGTGGGCGAGGAGGCCCTGAAGGACCTCGACGAGTCGGGCATCGTCCGCATCGGCGCCGAGGTGAAGCCCGGCGACATCCTGGTGGGCAAGATCACCCCCAAGGGCGAGACCCAGCTCTCGCCCGAGGAGAAGCTGCTGCGGGCCATCTTCGGGGAGAAGGCCGGAGACGTGCGCGACAGCTCGCTCCGGGTGCCGCCCGGGGTCTCGGGGACGGTCATCAACGCCAAGGTGTTCAGCCGCAAGGGGGTGGAGAAGGACGAGCGGGCCAAGGCCATCGAGGAGATGGAGGAGGCGAAGCTCCTCAAGGACCAGAACGACGAGATCCGAATCATCCAGGACTCGGCCTTCCAGAAGATCCGGCGACTCCTCCTTGGCAAGGAGGTCCAGGGGCGGCTCGTCGACGACAAGGGCAACCAGCTCTTGAAGAAGGGGGACCTCCTCGACGACCCCCTGCTCGACAGCGTCCCCCAGCGCTACTGGGGGGAGATCGCCGTGGAGGGGGACGTCCAGGACCTGGTCCGAAAGATCGTCGAGAACTTCGAGGAGCAGCGCGAGCTCGTGAAGCTCCTCTTCGGCGAGAAGATCGGTCGGCTCAAGAAGGGGGACGAGCTCCCGCCCGGCGTCATCAAGATGGTGAAGGTGTACGTCGCCATCAAGCGCAAGCTCGCGGTGGGCGACAAGATGGCCGGCCGCCACGGCAACAAGGGGGTGGTGTCCCGGGTGCTGCCGGAGGAGGACCTGCCCTATCTCGAGGACGGGACGCCGGTGGACATCGTGCTGAACCCCCTGGGGGTGCCCTCCCGGATGAACGTGGGGCAGATCCTGGAGACCCACCTCGGCTGGGCGGCGCGCAACGTGGGGCAGCGCCTCCAGGAGATGATCGAGCTTTCCTACGGGCCGGCCGAGCTCCGCAAGAAGCTCAAGGCCGTCTTCGCCGGCTCCGATCCCGGGAGCGGCGACCGGATGGTGGCGCTCATCGACGAGGTGCCGGAGAAGGAGCTCCCCCGCCTGGTCCAGAAGCTCCGGGGGGGGGTGCACGTCGCCACCCCGGTCTTCGACGGCGCGCGGGAGGCGGAGATGAAGGACCTGCTCCAGGAGGGGCAGGCCACCATGCAGTCCATCCTCTTCGACGGGCGCACCGGGGAGCCCTTCGACCAGGACGTCACCGTGGGCGTCATGTACATGCTGAAGCTGCACCACCTCGTGGACGAGAAGATCCACGCCCGCTCCATCGGTCCCTACTCGCTCGTCACCCAGCAGCCCTTGGGGGGCAAGGCCCAGTTCGGCGGGCAGCGGCTGGGGGAGATGGAGGTCTGGGCCATGGAGGCCTACGGCGCCGCCTACTCGCTCCAGGAGTTCCTCACCGTGAAGTCGGACGACGTGGTGGGCCGCACCCGCATGTACGAGGCGATCGTGAAGGGCGAGAACACCCTCGAGTCGGGCCTCCCCGAGTCGTTCAACGTTCTCATCAAGGAGCTGCAGAGCCTAGCCCTCGACGTAGAGCTGCTCGAGTCGCCGGAGGCGCAGGCGGCCCGGGAGGCGGCGGAGCGGGAGCTGGGCGGCCCGCTCGGCGCCCCGCGGGGAGCGGCCGCGGAGAGGAACCGGGACACCGCCTAGAACCTTGGGCCGGCGCGGGGGCCGGCCCGGGGATGGCGGGACGGGGGCACACACACCTCAAACGAGCCTTTTGCGAGGGACGACGTGAAGGACATCTTCAATTTCTTTGAGAAGCCGAAGGACCCCTTGTCCTTCTCGGCCATCCGCATCTCCCTGGCCAGCCCGGACAAGATCCGCCAGTGGTCGCACGGCGAGGTGAAGAAGCCGGAGACCATCAACTACCGGACCTTCAAGCCGGAGCGGGACGGCCTCTTCTGCGCCAAGATCTTCGGCCCGGTGAAGGACTACGAGTGCAACTGCGGCAAGTACAAGCGCATGAAGCACCGGGGGGTGGTCTGCGAGAAGTGCGGGGTGGAGGTGATCCAGTCCAAGGTGCGCCGGGAGCGGCTCGGGCACATCACCCTCGCCACCCCGGTGGCCCACATCTGGTTCTTGAAGTCGCTCCCCAGCCGCATCGGCAACCTCCTCGACATCACCCTGAAGGACCTGGAGAAGGTCCTCTACTGTGAGTCCTACATCGTCATCGACCCCAAGGAGACGAGCTTCCAGCGAGGGGAGCTCCTCTCCGAGGACCGATACCAGAAGGCCCTGGAGGAGCTGGGGGAGGACGCCTTCTCGGCGGGGATGGGCGGGGAGGCGGTGCTGCAGCTTTTGAAGCAGGTGGGGCCCGCCGACCACCAGTACGGGGAGGGCATCCCCGGGCTCGCCAACGAACTGCGCGCCGAGATGAAGGAGGCGACGAGCGACGCGAAGCGGAAGAAGATCGCCAAGCGCCTCAAGGTGGTGGAGTCGTTCGTCCAGTCGGGCAACAAGCCGGAGTGGATGATGCTGGAGGTGATCCCGGTCATCCCCCCCGACCTCCGTCCCCTGGTCCCCCTCGACGGGGGCCGCTTCGCCACCTCCGACCTGAACGACCTCTACCGCCGGGTGATCAACCGGAACAACCGGCTCAAGCGGCTCCAGGAGCTGAACGCCCCCGACATCATCATCCGCAACGAGAAGCGGATGCTGCAGGAGGCGGTGGACGCCCTGTTCGACAACGGCCGGCGGGGGAAGACCATCACCGGTCCCAACAAGCGGCCGCTCAAGTCCCTCTCCGACATGCTGAAGGGCAAGCAGGGCCGGTTCCGCCAGAACCTCCTCGGGAAGCGGGTCGACTACTCGGGCCGCTCGGTGATCGTGGTGGGGCCGGAGCTCAAGCTCCACCAGTGCGGCCTGCCCAAGATCATGGCCCTCGAGCTCTTCAAGCCCTTCATCTACAACAAGCTCGAGGAGAAGGGCTACGTCACCACCATCAAGAGCGCCAAGAAGATGGTGGAGAAGGAGCGGCCCGAGGTCTGGGACATCCTCGACGAGGTGATCCGCGAGCACCCGGTGCTCCTGAACCGCGCCCCCACCCTCCACCGGCTGGGGATCCAGGCGTTCGAGCCGGTCCTCATCGAGGGCAAGGCCATTCAGCTCCACCCCCTCGTCTGCACCGCCTTCAACGCGGACTTCGACGGGGACCAGATGGCAGTCCACGTGCCCCTCTCCATCGAGGCGCAGATGGAGGCCCGGGTGCTCATGATGAGCACGAACAACATCCTCTCCCCCGCCCACGGCAAGCCCATCATCGTGCCGTCGCAGGACATCGTCCTCGGCATCTACTACATGACCCGGGAGCGGGCCTTCGCCCGGGGCGAGGGCAAGCGCTTCGCGAGCCCCGAGGAGGTCCGGGCCGCGTACGACCAGGGGGAGATCGACCTGCAGGCCAAGATCTGGGTCCGGATGGACGGGCGCCGGGTCGAGACCACGGTGGGGCGGGTCTTGCTCTACGACATCGTCCCCAAGCGGCTACCCTTCGAGGCCATCAACAAGGTGATGGACAAGAAGCAGCTCCAGAGCCTCATCGACCTCACCTACCGGCTCTGCGGGGAGAAGGAGACGGTCCTCCTCGCCGACCGGGTCCGTTCGATGGGGTACGGGAACGCCACCCGGGCGGGGATCTCCATCGCCCTGTCGAACATGGTGATCCCCAGGCGGAAGGAGGAGCTCCTCGACCGGGCCACCCGGGAGGTGGACGACATCCAGACCCAGTACACCGAGGGTCTCATCACCGACGGCGAGCGGTACAACAAGGTGATCGACATCTGGGCCCAGGTCACGGAGGAGGTGGCCCAGGAGATGATGGGCGAGATCGGGACCGAGACGGTGGTGGGGACGAACGGGGACGGCAAGCGCGAGGAGCGCAAGCAGCCGTCGTTCAACCCCATCTACATCATGGCCGACTCGGGAGCCCGGGGCTCGGCCCAGCAGATCCGGCAGCTGGCCGGGATGCGGGGGCTCATGGCCAAGCCCTCGGGGGAGATCATCGCCACCCCCATCACCGCCAACTTCCGCGAGGGGCTGAACGTCCTGCAGTACTTCATCTCCACCCACGGGGCACGCAAGGGGCTCGCCGACACCGCCCTGAAGACCGCCAACTCCGGGTACTTGACCCGGCGCCTGGTGGACGTGGCCCAGGACGCCATCATCACCGAGTACGACTGCGGCGCCATGGACGGGATCACCTTGGGGGCGCTGGTGGAGGGGGGAGAGATCATCGAGCCCATGGGGGAGCGCATCCTCGGCCGGGTGGCCCTCGACGACATCCAGGACCCCTTCTCCGGCAGCGTGCTCGTGAAGGCCAACGAGGAGATCGACGAGGGGAAGGTCAAGCTCATCGAGAACGCCGGCATCGACAAGGTGAAGATCCGCTCGGTGCTCACCTGCCAGGCCCGGCGAGGCATCTGCGTGGAGTGCTACGGGCGCGATCTGGCCCGGGGCCGCAAGGTGAACATCGGCGAGGCGGTCGGGGTCATCGCCGCCCAGTCCATCGGCGAGCCCGGGACCCAGCTCACCATGCGCACCTTCCACATCGGGGGGGCGGCCTCGCGGCGGGCCGAGCAATCCACCATCGAGAACCGCAACCCCGGCCTCGTCAAGTTCCACAACGTGAGCGTGGCCAAGAAGAAGGACGGTACCCTCATCGTCATGAACCGCAACGGCGAGATCGTGGTCACCGACGAGCAGAGCCGGGAGCGGGAGCGGTACGGCGTGGTCTACGGGGCGAAGCTCCTCGTCCGGGAGGGACAGCACATCGAGCCGAACACCCTCCTCGCGGAGTGGGATCCGTACTCCATGCCCATCATCACCGAGGTGGCGGGGCGGGTGAAGTACGGGGATCTCATCGACGGGGTGACGATCAGCGAGCAGGTGGACGAGATCACCGGCCTCGCCCGCAAGGTGGTGATCGCCTCGAAGGACCCGGACGCCCGGCCGCGCATCTCCATCAAGGACGAGGACGGCAAGACCCGCAAGCTCGCCAACTCCGAGGCCGACGCCCGGTACATGCTGCCCGAGGGAGCGAACCTCGTGGTGAACGACGGGGACGAGCTCGACGCCGGGGACGTGATCGCCAAGATGCCGCGCGAGACCACCAAGACGAAGGACATCACCGGCGGCCTCCCCCGGGTGGCCGAGCTCTTCGAGGCCCGCAAGCCCAAGGAGCACGCCGTCATCTCGGAGATCGACGGGGTGGTGGCGTTCGGGAAGGACACGAAGGGCAAGCGGAAGGTGGTCATCACCCCCGAGGTGGACGGGAAGCTCCGGCCCGACCTGGCGAAGGAGTACCTCATCGCCAAGGGCAAGCACATCTCGGTGCACACCGGGGATCGAGTGCACGCGGGCGAGGCCCTCATGGACGGGGCCGCCAACCCCCACGACATCCTCCGGGTGCTGGGAGAGAAGGAGCTGGCCCGCTGGCTCGTCGACGAGGTGCAGGAGGTCTACCGACTGCAGGGCGTCAAGATCAACGACAAGCACATCGAGACCATCGTCCGGCAGATGCTCCGCCGGGTCCGGATCGTCGACGTGGGCGACACCACCTTCCTCGTGGACGAGCAGGTGGAGAAGTTCGTCTTCGAGGAGGAGAACGAGAAGGTGATCCAGTCCGGCAAGCGGCCGGCCCAGGGGGAGCCGCTCCTCCTCGGCATCACCAAGGCCTCCCTCTCCACCGAGTCCTTCATCTCCGCCTCGTCGTTCCAGGAGACGACGAAGGTCCTCACCGAGGCCGCCATCAGCGGCAAGGTGGACTACCTGCGGGGCCTCAAGGAGAACGTGATCATGGGCCGCCTCATCCCTGCCGGGACCGGACTGCCCGCCTACAAGCACCTCGACATCGAGGTCGAGACTCCGGTCGACGCCGTCGAGGAGGCCGAGGAGGCGCTCGCCGTCGGTGCCGAGGAGTAGGCCTACCCCGCAGGGGGAGAGGAGCTATACGCAGGGTCCGGTCCCTCATGGGGCCGGGCCCTTTCTATTTTTCAGGGCCGACCCCACCTGAAGATTCGCTTCAGCAGGGAGTTCACGCGTCTGTCCCCCTAAAGAGTGGTCACTGTGGTCGCATCACCCATCGAGGAGTGAAGACGGTACTTGATCCAGGGCAAGTCTTTTGCTCTTACTTTTGGGCTCTGTTCGAAGATCCACGGCGTTCCGCGACAAGCTTGACTTGATAGGTCCACAATTCTAAGCTTACGTAACGTAACCTCCAACAGCGGGCTTCATCCAGGATAAGCGAAGAGGAACCGGATGCGGACGGCGAGCACCCAGAGGAGCAGCAAGGAGTTCGAGGAGCTGGCCCCCTACCTCAAGGCCGTGCGGGATTTCCCTCCGCTCAGCCGGGACGACGAGCACAGCCTTGCCGTGCGCGCCCGTAAGGGCGAGGTATCGGCCAAGCAGAAGCTCGTCCGGCACAACCTGGCCTTCGTCGTCGCCATCGCGCGGAAGCAGCGGCGCGGGACGGTGAGGCTCGACGACCTCATCCAGGAGGGGAATGTGGGTCTCATGCGCGCGGTCGAGAAGTTCGACCCGCACGCCGGGACGCGGTTTTCCACCTACGCGGTCTGGTGGATCCGCGCCTACATCGGGAAGTACCTCAAGGAAGCGCGATCGACCGTGCGCCCCCAGAGCGGGACCGTGGCCCAACCCGACCTCTCCCTCGACAGCACCATCGACGAGGAGGGGGACGCCACCCACCTCGAGAGGATCGAGGACGATGGGCCGGGGCCGGAGGACACCTACCTGCAGGGCGAGGGCGATCGCGAGGTTCGGGACGCCCTCGGGAAGGTCCGCAAGCGCATCGGCGAGCTGGGCTGGGACATCGTCCACAATCGGCTCGAGCAGGACCAGCCGCGAACGCTCGAGGAGATCGGCAAGCGCTGGGGAGTGTCGCGCGAGCGCGTCCGCCAGGTGGAGCTCAAGACAAAGCAGTTCTTGAATCGCTACCTGCAGCCGGTGGAGCGGGACGCCGCCTAGCCGCCCCGGGCTCTCGGCCTAAGGTCGCCGCCTCGATCCCACGACTCGCGGGGTCTCGCCACCCCTTCGCCCGAGAATCCCTCGGGCAGGGGCCTCGCTAGAGCAGGGCGCGGATCCGGGTCAGGAGTTCGGCGTTGTCGAAGGGCTTGCGGACGAAGCCGTTCGCGCCCGCCTCCTTGGCCTTGCGGGGGAGGTCGGGACCGGGCCGGGCCGAGACGACCAGGATCGGGCCCGAATAGCCGGATCGGCGCATGCGCCGGCAGACCTCGAGCCCGTCCACGTCGGGCATGGCGACGTCGAGCAAGACGAGGTCGACGCCCGGGACGCTCGAGAGGGCCGCGGCCGCGGAGTGAGCCACCCGCGTCTCGAGACCCTCGAGCTCGAGCAGGGTCACGAGGAACTCGCAGATCTCCCGGTCGTCGTCGACGAGGAGGACCCGTGCCGTCACGGCGATCTCCCGGGGAGAGGAGAGGTGACGGTGCCCTGGGCACATTCGATGGTGAGCGACCGGGGCTTGAGGTTCGTCGGTGCGAACGCGCCATCCCTCTTGAAGCGGTTCGCAGCGACCACTTCCCGCTGGCCCTCGCGTACGGTGGGAGTGGCCCAGCGCCAGCCCCCGTCGAGGGTGAGGGTCACGTCGGTCCACATCCGCCCCGAGGTGTTCTCGATGGAGATCTGGGTGCCGAGCAGCGTCTCGGAAACCTGGACCTCGGCTCCCAGGGAGTTCGAAGGTCCGCTCGAGGGGCAGGCGAGCCAGAGCGTGAGGAGAGAGAGCCCGAGCCAGATGCCGATGACCGCGAGGCGCAGCTTGAAGTAGCGGGTGGACTTCCGGTACCCCTCGGCCAGGTCGGTGGCGAGGTCGAGCGCCAGATCCTTCACCCGCACGGCAGCGGCGAGCGGGGCGGCGGGGCGGGCGCTCTCCTTCATGCGCGAGAGAGCCTACCGCCCGGGCCGCGCGGCGGACAAGCGCCAAGGACCGGCGGTCACCTACACCCGCACGCCCTCCAGGCCGAGCGCGGCCTCCGGGCCGTCGAGGGCCCCGCCCTTGCCGCCGATGGAGCGGTGCAGGTCGATGATGCGGCTGCGGACGAGGGAGAGAAGCGCCCGCCGGTCGGGATGGGCGGCGGGATCGACCGCTTCGCCCATCGCCATCCGGATCGGCCCGGGCCAGACCGCGATGAGCCCCCGGGGCGTCACCGCCCCGCTGCCCGAGACCGCCACCGGGACGATGGGCACCTGCGCCTCGAGGGCCAGGGCGAAGGGTCCCTTCTTGAAGGGCTGGACCCGGCCGTCGCGGGAGCGAGTCCCCTCCGGGAAGACGATGAGCGAGGTCCCGCCCCGGACCAGGGTGGCGGCCTTTCGAAGCGACTCGATGGCCCGGGCCCGGTTGGTGCGGTCCACCCCCACATGGCCTCCCAGCCGCAGGTACCAGCCGAACACCGGGATGCGGAAGAGCTCCCGCTTGGCGACGAACCGAACCGAGCGCGGGAGCTGCTCGACGAGGACCCAGATGTCGAGCGCGCTCTCGTGGTTCGAGGCGAAGAGGAGCGGTCCCTGGGGAAGCGCGGGGTGGGGCTCGACCCGCCGAGGGCACCCGCTCACCCATAGACAGAGCGGGCACCACAGGCGGCGCGCCAGCCACATGGGGAAGTCGCCCGAGCCGGTGAGGAGCATCACCGGCAAGGAGAGGAGGAAGAAGGCCGCCATCGTCAAGGCCGCGAAACCGAGGACGAGGAGGCCGCGCAGTCGTGCCCGCGCCATGGGGAGGGTCATATAGCACGGGGCGAACCGGCGCGATCCTCGCTACAATCGCGGGGTGTCGTCGGTGCCGCCCCCCTTGGCCGTCTCCGATCCGCGGTCCTTGGGGCAGCTCCTCGAGGCCATCCGCGCGGAACCCGTGATCGCCCTGGACACGGAGTCGAACAGCTTTCACGTCTACCGGGAGCGGGTCTGCCTCATCCAGGTGTCCACTCCCGGGGCGGACTACGTCGTCGATCCCCTCTCGGTCGAGGTCCGGGCGCTGGGGGAAGTCCTCTGCGACGGGCGGGAGACGGTGCTGCACGGAGCGGACTACGACGTGCGCTGCCTGCGGCGCGAGTACGGCTGGCGCTTCCCAAGCCTCTTCGACACCATGGCGGCCGCCCGCCGCCTGGGATACGCCGCCCTGGGTCTCTCCGCCATCGTGGAGGCGCACTTCGGGGTGAAGCTCTCCAAGGCGTTCCAGCGGTCGGACTGGGGCCGCCGGCCCCTCACGAGCGACCAGCTCGCCTATGCGGCCCTCGACACCCGCTACCTCCTGCCGTTGCACGCTCGCCTCTCCCGGGAGCTCGAGTCGCGAGGAGCCCTCGAGTCGGCGCGGGAGGAGTTCGCCCGCATCGCGGCGGTCGAGCCGCGGGAACGGGTCTTCGACCCCGAGGGATACCGGCGGATCCGGGGCTTCGGGGAGCTCGACCGGGCCGGAGCGCGGGTCCTCCGCGCCCTCTACCTCGCGAGGGAGGAGCGGGCGCGGGCGAGCGACCTCCCTCCGTTCAAGGTCCTCGGGGATCACACCCTTCTCGCCCTGGCCCGGGCCCGGCCGCGCTCCCCGGCCACCCTGGGCGACGTGCACGGGGTGACCCCCTCGGTGATGCGCCGCATGGGAGCGGCCATCCTGAAGGCGGTGGCGGAGGGGGACGGGGTCGGCTGACCGCCTCGCTCGAGGGCGGCGAAGCGGCGTTCTCCTAGTCAGAACTGCACACCCTTGACGGGCAAGGGGACGGGCCGGGTTGGGTCGAGCGGGGTGGAGAGCTCGCCCCGCAGCTCCCGGTACACGTCCCAGTCCGAAAGGACGGCCCGCAGGTACTGGCGGGTCTCCCGGAAGGGCACGCACTCCACCCACTCGTCGAGCGGCATCCCTGCCCGGGCCCGGGCCCACTCCTCCGCCGTCGCCGGCCCGGCATTGTAGGCGGCGATCGCCACCGCCGGGTCCTCGAACCGGGCGGCGAGGAGCCCGAGGTAGTGGATGCCGAGGGGAAGGTTGACGGCCGGATCGCCGAGCCGCGCCCCGGCGCCGGAGGGCAGGCCGAGGAGGGTCGCCATCCGCTCGGCCGTGGCGGGGCGGAGCTGGAGCAGGCCCTCGGCGCCCGCTACGCTGCGAACCCCCCGCCGGAAGCTCGATTCCCGGCGCATGACCGCGAAAACGAGCGCCGGGTCGAGGTGGGCCGCGGCCGCCGAGGGCTCGAGGATCGCCGCGTGGGGGCTGGGGTGGCTCCAGCGCAGGACCCGGCGGCTTGGGCCCAGGTGATCGCGGGCCATCTGGAAGGGCACCTCGGCGTCCCCGGCGAAGGCCGCGAGCTGCGCGAGGTGCGGGGCGGCGGCGCGGGCCCGCGCCGAGGCCGCCACCTGGTGCAGCTCCTCGATGGCCTCGTCGCCGAGCCCGAGCCCGAAGAGCTCCACCGCCACCCCCAGCTCGGCGGCGGAGCCGGAGGCGAGCACCTCCGGGAGGGGCCGGGAGGGCGGGCGCGGCGGGCGCGGGATGGGCTCTCCGATGGCGGCGAGGCGGGCGCGGGCGAGGAAGCCGTACCAGCCGTCGCCGCCCAGGGCGGAGGCGCGCCTCAAGAGACTGGCCTCTCGCGCCCCGTAGCGAAGCCGCCCCTCCCAGTAGGCGGCGGCGTCGGCCAGGGGCCCATCCGAGAGCCCGTGCAGGGCCCGGGCGGCCTCGGCCCTCTTCCCCGCCCGGACGAGCGACCAGGCGGCGAACCACAGGGCATCCTCGGCCCGCCGAGACCTGGGGCGCGATCGGCCGAAGGCCTCGAGCGAAGCGGCCGCCCGGGCGTAGTCGCCCGCGTCATAGGGCAACCAGGCGGCGAGGTAGGCGGCCTCGTCCCCCAGCTCGCGGAGGCGAGGGGGGGAGAGGCCGGGAACGGCCGCGGTCGACGCGCTCACGCGGCGGTAGTGATCGATGGCCTCGTCCACCTGGCCCTCTCGGGCGGCGTCTCGGGCGAGGACGAGCTCCGCCGTGCGGCTCACCTCGGGGTCCGGGCTCTGGCGCAGCGGCTCGGCGAGCCGGGCCGCGTCGTGTAGCCGCCCCAGCGCGGCGAGTGCCGCGGAACGGTAAGCCTGGAGTCGATCGGGGGGTGCCGACTCGTCGTTGCCGGCGCGCTCCAACTCGCTCAACGCGTCCTCGGGCCGGCCGCCCACGAGGAGCCGATCGGCCCTGAGGAGGTGGTCCTGCCAGGTGGACGGGGGGACCGGCCCGCCGGCGACCCGCCAGGCTTCGAGGCGGTCCCCGGCGACCTCGGCCTCGGGAGGCGTGGCGGAGAGCCAGACCTCCCGGTAGAGGACCACCGCTCCCTCCTCGTCTCCTTCGGCGCGCCGCGCCGCTGCGAGGTCGATCCGCGCTGCGGAGGCGGCCGGATCGTCCGGGTACTTCGAGAGCAGCGGGACGAGCACGGACACCGACTCGGCCGGCAGGCCCGCGAGGAGGAGCGCCCGTCCCTCGAGGAAAGAAGCCTTGCGGCTGACGAGCAGGCGCTTTGGGCGGGCGGCGTGAGACAGGACCCGCGCGGCATCGGGGGCGTCCCCGGCGAGGAGCAGGGCCTCTCCGCGCAAGAACTCGAGGTGAGTGCGGGCCGGGACGGTGGGAGGCGCGAGCGCCACCTCCAGGACCTCGGCGGCCGGCCCGGGAAGGCCGCGGGCGAGGAGCGCTAGCCCGAGTGCCGCCGATGCCCGAGCGCCGGCCGCACCCCGTGGCCGGGCGGCGGCGGCCCGGCGGGCGGCGGCCTCCGCACGTTCGGGCTCGTCGCTGGACAGAGACTGGGCGGAGTCCCCTATGGCGACGAGCCAGTCGCAGACCGGCGAGTCGGTGGCACGGGCCCTCACCCACGAGAGGGTGACGAGGAGCGCGACGAAGAGGCGCCGTCGACCCGCGCCCGGCCAAGCGGCTGATCGGCCGGGGATTCTCGGGCCAGCCGACCGGCCTACCCCGGTAAGGGGTCTCATGGTCTTGACTCGCTCCATCGAGGGGCGCGATATACGGCCAACCAGCCGAGCGAAGGACCGGTAGCAACCATTCGCACCACGGGCCGCTCAATGGCTCGCCACGAGTGGGGTAGGGGGCGAGTGACGACGGGAGGGGCCCATCGCGCACAGGCGCACCCATGTGTCGCCTTGGAGAGGATGTCTCCGTCCATCCGAAGGAGTCCACCGTGTTCGCCAAGCCGTGTCCCACCGAGCTGACCGCACCGATCAATCCCGACCGAGGGGTGGAGGGGCACCGGAACCTGTTCTGCGCCCACTATGACGGCTGCCTCGACGAAGCGGTGAGCCGAGGCTGGAACAGCTGGAGCTGCGCCCGCTGCGAGCTGCACGCCATCCAGCCCAGGATGGAGGGCGGGGTGGAGAGCTATGCCACTCAGCGGCGGATGGTGTAACCGACGCATCAGTCCGTGTAGACCACCGCGATGAAGAGCCGACCGGCCCCGAACCTTGGGCTCGAGGCCTCGATCACCCCGACCCCGACCCGGTGAAAGCGGGCGTCGCGCAGGTTCTGCGATCGCGCCGCCTCCCCCGGGGCGCTCGCCACGAAGGCGTCCACCGCCGCGAGGGTGCGCCGGAGCGCGAACGCCCGGGGAGCGAGGTCGGGAGCCTCCTTCGCGTCGCGTCGCCTGAGCTCGTCGGCACCCTCGCGCGCCAGCTCATCCAGGGCCGCGTCGGCCGTGAGCGGGGGAAGGCCGAGACGGGCGCGCTCGTTCCAGAGCGCCACCCGGACTCGCGCCTCGGGGGTGAGGGGACCCCCGAGGGCGTCCTCGGCGGGCTCGACGAAGATCTCGGTCAGGTACACGCGCGGGTCTCCCGAGGAGAGTACCTCGCGCGCGATTCCGACGCCCACGCGGGTGACCGCGGGCTCGAGCATGTTCTTCAGGTGGGCCGGGCTCTCCACCGCCGCGTCCTGGGCCTCCAGGGCGGTGCGTGCGGCGGCCACGTTCTCGTACACCCGCGCGAATCCGATGTTCGCGTGCATGAGTCGCTCGCCCGGGCCGGGGCTGCCGGGCACGACGTGGGCCACCTTGCCGGCCGCACACATGGCTGCACTGTGCCGGCGAGCGACCGCGGCCAGATCAGCAGAGGGGCTTAAGGGGGGGAGGCCGCGGCCGACCCGCAGCGCCGAGAGCGCCGCCACCACCCTCGCCTCGGCCTGCAGGGCCTCCACCGGGTCCTCGCCGCCGACGGCGCGAGGACCCTCGATCGCCGCCCCGCCCACCGCGACCACCATGAGCGCAAGAACGGTCGGTCCGGAAGAGCCCTCCCCCACGAGCTCGACCAGGTAGCGGCCGCGCTCCTCGAAGGGGACGTGCGCCCGGAAGGTCCTCGTGCCCGTCACCTCGCGCTCCTCTACCTCGCCGGAGGGAACCGTGACGAAGACCCGTGGGGCGTGAAACCCGGCCGCGAGCTCGCCCGAGAGAAGCGCCTGCTCCCCCAAGGCGGCGCTGTTCGGGAAGCGATCGAGGCGAGCAGCGCGGCTCGAGGTCAGCACGACCGCCAAGGCCTGAGCTCCGGACTCGACCACGCCGGCCCCGACGTGGGTCGCGCTTCCCGGAGCGATCGCGCGCGCGATCGCCTGCTCCAGGCGAGCGGGGCTGGCGCGGACCAGGAAGGCGGAGGGAGCAGGGTCGAAGGAAGAGGCGGCGGCCAGGGCGTCGCGGACCGCGGAGCGCCCCAGGGGGTCGTCGCCATTCGAGCTGGCGCGGCGGGCGAGAAGCCGCGCGGCTGCGGTCAGTGCCCCGGAGAGCTCGGGCCGCCGCGTGCCCTGTGCGAGCTGCGCCCTCGCCACCTCGACCGCGCTCGCCTCGAGCGGCGTGAGGGAGACGGCCGGCTCCACGCCATAGCTCCCCGGGGGAGGGGATCCCACCGGCCGCGGGGGGGGCAGGCCCCTCGCAGGGGCCGGCGGGTTCGTGGAGCTCGCTCCGGCACAGGCCGCGAGCACCACCGCCAACAGGGCGGTAGTAGAGGTGGGGGGGGCGAGGAGGCGTGCCACGCGTCCATCACCGGGGCGGGCCCACGCGGATCTGCAGTCCGGGGGCCGCGCCCGGTCCCAGGCGGGCTTCGAGACGGGCGCAGATGTCGGGGGCGAGCGTCGCGAGCTGCTCGGCCCAGCTTTCCGTCCTTACGAAGACGAGGAGCTTGCCGTCGCCGAGCAGGCCCCGGAACGAGGCCTCCTTGGCGAGGCGCGGGCCCATGGCCTCGGCGAATGCGGCAGCGAGGGCCGCGCTCCGGGCCCGCGGGTCCTTCGAAAGCGCCTCGGCCAAAACGGACGCGATCGTTCGTCGTCGCCCTCGCATGGGCGAGAGACGCTAGACGGAGGAGGGCGATTCGGCAATAGGTCGGGTTCACGCGGCGGGGAAGCCGGCTATTGGGAGGGCGAGCGGCTCTTCCACTGCCGGCTCCCCGTTTGTGTTAGCTTCCATCGAATTCACGAGGCGAGGTCAGGTGTTCCGGGTTCAGATCGCCGCGCCGGGCCACGGGGCGGGGGAGAAACGGGTAGGAGGCTCGCCAGGCGTGCGGCCCCTCTCCACGCGGAGCGAGCAGCGGCGGCACAATCTCACCTGGCTCGTCCACCTCCACTGGTGGGCGATCCTCGGCCAGGTGGCGATGGTGGCGGCTGGGCAGATCCTCACCCGGGTCGCCCTGCCGCTCGGCACGCTCGCGCTCGTGCTCCTTGGCGAGGCGTTCTTGAACCTCGGCCTGTGGGCCGTGGCCCGGAGGGCGCGCGCCACGGACGGCGTCATCGCCGCGGTGATGGTCGTCGACGCGATCGCCCTCACCGTCATCCTCTACCTGACCGGCGGCGCGGCGAATCCCTTCTCCACCCTCTACCTCGTGAACGTGGCGCTCGCCGCGGTGCTCTTGCCCCCGCGCTGGTCCTGGCTCATTCTCCTCACCAGCCTCTGCGGCTACGGGGCCCTCTTCCTCGACGAGCGCGTCGCGGGGCTCGGCCATCACATCCACTCCGCGCTGGAGGAGGAGAGGCTGCTCCGGGTGCACCTCGGGGGCATGTGGGTCGCCCTTCTCGTCGCCTCGGTGTTCGTGGTCCTGTTCGTTCACCAGCTGACCCGCACGCTCTCCGTACGGGAGCGGGAGCTGCGGGAGACGCGCTCGCGCGCCGACCAGCGGGAGAAGCTGGCCGCGCTCGCCACCCTGGCCGCCGGGGCGGCGCACGAGCTGTCCACCCCCCTCGGCACCATCGCCATCGTCACCCGCGAGCTCCAGCGATCGCTCAAGGACACGGTGTCCGCCGAGGTGCGGGCCGACCTGCAGCTCGTGCGCGATCAGATCGCCCGCTGCCGCGAGATCCTCGACCGGATGTCGGCACAGTCCGGAGCGAACATGGGGGAGTCGTTCGTGCTCATCCCCGTGCCGCGCTGGATCGAGCAGGCGCTCTCGGGACTTCCGGCGCGGGAACGGATCGCGGTGGAAACGTCCCCCGAGGCGGGAGGGGCCGCCATCCTCGGTCCCCCCAAGGCCCTGGCCGAGACCCTGCGCGGGCTTCTCAAGAACGCCGTGCAGGCCTCCCCGCCGCAGGCGCCCGTCGTGCTTCGCACCGGGGTCGAGGGGGGGCGACTCCATGCCACCGTCGTCGACCGGGGCCGGGGGATGCCCCCGGACGTGCTCGCGCGCGTCGGGGAGCCGTTCTTCACCACCAAGGTCCCGGGCGAGGGGATGGGACTGGGACTGTTCCTCACTCGGGCGCTCGCCGAGCAGCTCGGCGGCGAGCTCCGCATCACCTCCTCCCCCGGAGTCGGGACGGAGGCCACCATCGAGCTGCCGGCCACGCAGGCCGGCGAGAGGAGAACGGAATGACGACCGAAGAGAACCAGGAGACCTTGCCCAGCATTCTCCTCGTGGACGACGACGAGGTGCTCCGGGAGCGGCTCGCCACCGCCATCCGCGACCGCGGGTACGAGGTGCGGACCGCGGGCTCGGCCGAAGAGGCGCTGCGCGAGGCCGCCAAGGACTCGCCCGAGATGGCGGTGGTGGACCTGAAGATGCCGGGGGGCTCGGGCCTCGACGTGCTGCGCGAGCTGCGCCGCCAGGATCCCTCCACCCGCGTGCTCATGCTCACCGGCTACGGCAGCATCGCCACCGCGGTCGAGGCGGTCCGCGAGGGGGCGGTGGGATACCTCCCCAAGCCCGCCGATGCGGACGAGATCCTGGCCGCTCTCCACGGCACCAACACCGCGAAGGAGAGGGGGATCGAGACGCCGTCCCTGGCGCGGGCCGAGTGGGAACACATCCAGAGGGTGCTCACCGACTGCGGCGGCAACATCTCGGAGGCCGCCCGGCGGCTCGGCATCCACCGGCGCTCGCTCCAGCGCAAGCTGCACAAGTACCCGCCCTCGAGATAGGCGGAGCGAGAGATGGACCGCACACCCCAGGGGGCCGGCGGGGCCGCTCCGCCCGGGCCCGCGGTCGCGTCCCTGCGCCGCGGAGCCCATCCGGGCCGAACCTTACCGCGCCCTCCTGGATCACACCTAGCGAGAAGGCCTTGAGGAAGGGCCGACGAGGAAAGGGGAGCCGATGGCCACCGTGGCCGTGACGAAGGACAGCTTCCAAGAGGTGGTTGAGAAGGACGGGATCGTTTTCATCGACTGGTGGGCGCCCTGGTGCGGCCCCTGCCGGATGTTCGCCCCCACCTACGAGAAGGTGTCGGAGAAGCACCCCGACATCACCTTCGCCAAGGTGAACACCGAGGACGAGCAGGAGCTCGCTGCCTCCTTCGACATCCGCTCGATCCCCACGCTCATGATCCTTCGGGACCACGTGCTCGTGTTCGCCCAGCCCGGCGCACTGCCAGAGGCGGCCCTCGAGCACCTCGTCTCGCAGGCCCAGACGCTCGACATGGATAAGGTCCGGGCCGAGATCGCCGAACACGAGCGGAAGGAGAAGGTCGCGGCCGGTCGCTAGGCTTGGAAGAGGCCTCGGGCACGCTTGCCTCACAGGGTGGGTGGACGAGGTCTCGTTGGCCCCGCGGGCCGGCGTCGGCGGGCCGGGGGCGCGCCCCTTGCCCCCCTTGCCGTTTTCGTCCCCTCCGCTCGAAGAGGGAGCGAGCTCCCGGCGCGCCCGCGCTCCCGACGGCCTCCATGTCGCTTGCCCGAGTCGCGATTCTCGGCTCGGACCTTCGGGGCGTACCGTCCCCGCGAGGGGGTCATGAGGTCGAGATCCCAGCGTCCTCGCTAGGGTTCTTAGGTCTCCCGGCGGTATGTCAGACCGGCTTGCTACCTGAACATGCGAGCAGATATGTTCGAGGAGGAGCGGTCTCGCGATGCGGTCCCCCGAGCCAGACGATCGCCTTCGCATGCTCGCCGAGCTCAAGGAGGCGATCCGGCGGATCGAGCGCCGGCCCGCGCGGCGGAGCGGGGTGGTGCCGACGGGGCTAAAGGAGATCGATGCCGCTCTCCCCGGCGGCGGGTTTCCCCGCGGGGCGATCTCGGTGCTCGCCGGTGGCCAGGCGAGCGGAAAGACCGCCGTGGCGCTCTCGGTGCTCGCATCCCTCGGGGAGGAGGAGCTCTTCGCCTGGGTGGACGGCCGGGGGGAGATGTACCCGCCCGCCGCGGCGGCACGGGGGGTGGACCTCGGGCGCCTCCTCATCGTGAGGCCCGGTACGGCCCCGGCCGGCCCCGGGGTTGGGGCAGGGGAGCTGGCGGGACCGGTGGCAGTGGGGGACGAGCCTCTCGCGTACGGCTGCCTCTGGGCAGCGGAGGCGTTGCTCGGCTCCGGGGCGTTCGCGGCGATCGTGCTGGACGTCCCGATCCCCCGGGGGAAGCGCGGATGGGACGCGATCGCGCGCCGCCTGCAGGCGGCGGCGGAGAGAGGCGGAGCCCTGGCGATCTGGCTCGCCCCCTCCCGGGCGTCCGTGCGCCTCCCCGCGGCCGTGCGGCTCGAGCTGTCCACGCAGGAGGGGCGGATCGTGGCCCGCCGGGCCGCGGGCGGGGGAGCGCTGGCGGGGGACCGCCATGTGGCCTGAGCGGTCCTCACCGCCGCGGGTCGATGGCGCCGGGGAGAGCGCGGGCGAGCGCCCGGGCGACGTTCCCGAGGCCGAGAGCCCGCCCCGGGGGCGGGGGCGGGAGCGGGCGCCGCGGGTGCTGGCGATCCAGGTCCCGGATCTGCCGCTGCAGCGGCTCCGCCGCTCGCGAGAGGCCGGGCGGCTCTCCCCTGCGCCGCTCCCCGAGCCCACCTCCGCCCGGCCGGGCGAGCGGAGGCCGATCGCGGTCCTCGACGAGGGGCGCGTGGTCTGTTGCGAGGAGGCGGCGCGCGCGGCCGGCGTGCGGCCGGGGATGACGGCGGCCCAGGCCCTCGGCGCGCTGGGGCGGCTCGAGATGGTTCCGCTCGACGCCTCCGGCGATCGCGCCGCGCTGTGCGCCCTGGCCGAGGCATTGCTCGCCCTCGCGCCGGCGGTCGAGGTGGTCCCGCCCGACGC